>Ga0134128_10000472_pt1 | contig 56198 bp, 44 predicted proteins | sample KB31754_FD_96462 | JGI IMG/M metagenome (GOLD analysis project Ga0134128, IMG submission 96462) | Terrestrial soil microbial communities with excess Nitrogen fertilizer from Kellogg Biological Station, Michigan, USA - KB3-175-4 | ecosystem: Environmental > Terrestrial > Soil > Unclassified ... | reverse complement strand
GCCAGCACCAGTGCCAGCAGCGCCAGGTGGGAAATGAGGATTCGGGCGGCAAACTTCTTTACGTCGCGCTGCATCATTCGCACCGCCCGACTCTGCGGGCCGATACGATCTTAAACACAATCGAGGGTGATTTGTTGCTTTGACGAACAGGACATAGGACGGCGCGGTCTGGCCACCCATTGTCGCATCAGTCGCCGCCCGAAACGCGATAAGTGTCCGATAGCCCAGAACTTTCGCGCCGCGCTGACCTGATACGACCATTTGCGCAGACCGCTGCCGTCCGCCCACAATTCCCTGCCGTTTCGGTTCAAACCGGCACATCAGGAATCGAACCGAGATTTCCGTGCAACAAGGGTTGCCGCGCTACGATCAGCCGTCCACACCATCCGTGGGCGACAAACCCGGATTTCGCCAAACCAAGAGGCCGAAACTTGACGTGAAACAGCACCATAAGTGGCGACGTTAATCTGAAGGAAAAGGGTAATTCTGGCGCGCGACAAGTCAATTATAAAATGATGCGGGCGGGCTTTTCTTCGTGACGCCAAGCGCCCCGGAAAAAGAGCGAGCCTGCGACCTTTTGCAGATCGCAGGCTCGTCGGCTTGTGGCCGTCCGCGCACGCCGGTGCGACAAGACGGCTGTTGTGTTTTGCTTTGCGCGGTCAGGCGGCGTCGCGCTGGGCGGCAATGCTCGCCATGAATTCGACACCGGTTTCGATCACGTCCGGCCGATTCTCATCCCGACTAACCCAGACCACGCGCACCGGCAGCATCTGCCTGCGATTTGCCAGGCTCTGGCCCGCGAGACTCAGCCCGACATGGATGCTCATCGTCTGACCTTCGCGAATTGGAATGTACGCGGGCAATTCCAGACGAAGGCCCGTCGCGCTAATGTCTTCGGTTTGGCCGCCAAAGAATTTTGCACCGGTCGGCTCGAACACCTTCACAGGGCGCGTCTGGCGGACGCGAAGCCCTCTGCGGCGCTCGCGTGAATCAAGTTGCTCATCCTGTTGCGTCTCGGTCGGCTCGGTCAGCAGCAAAGTCATTTTTGATTCTCCATCGTGGAACCTTTTCGCGTTCCTCATGTCAGTTATCGGAACACATCGGCGAGGAGTTGGAGAAATTTTGACTAAAAGTCTGAATCCCGCTTACCGGACCGCCAGACCCGATAACAACGCCAGTATCCCAAATGACGCGCGCGGAATTTGCCGCTATAGTCACACCCTATGCCTTACAACTTCACGCGCATTGAAAAGAAGTGGCAGGCGTACTGGCTCTCGCATAAGAGCTTTCGCGCGCTGGACCCGGCCGACGCCGGCAAAATGCCAAAGGCGTTTGTGCTGGACATGTTCCCCTATCCCAGCGGCGCGGGGCTTCATGTCGGTCATCCGGAAGGCTACACCGCTACCGACATTTACTCTCGCTATCTTCGCATGCGCGGCTACAACGTGCTGCACCCGATGGGCTGGGATGCCTTCGGCCTCCCGGCCGAGCAATATGCCATTCAAAACAACGTTCATCCGCGCATCACGACCGAAAAGAACATCAACAATTTCCGCCGGCAGATTCAGATGCTGGGGCTCAGCTACGACTGGGACCGCGAAGTAGACACCACCGATCCCAAATATTACCGCTGGACGCAATGGATCTTTCTCCAGCTTTTCAACAGTTATTTCGATCCGATCCAGAACCGCGCGATGCCGATCGGGCATCTCGTTAATGAGCTCTTCAATGAGAACTACGTGGTTGCGCCGGACGGCTCGATCCAGCTCAATCGCACACAGGAAGGCATGGAAGAAATCGCTGGCGAAGTCCGCGTCGAACGGCTGTGGCGCGAGCTGAATGCCGACGAGCAGCGTGGTGTCATCGACGGTCAGCGACTGGCCTACATCGACGAAGCACCGGTGAACTGGTGCCCGGCTCTGGGAACGGTGCTGGCCAATGAAGAAGTGATCGATGGTAAAAGCGAGCGCGGCGACCACCCGGTCGAACGTCGCCCCATGCGACAATGGATGCTGCGCATTACCGCCTATGCCGATCGACTGCTGGAAGATTTGGATACGCTCGACTGGCCGCATTCGTTAAAGGAAATGCAGCGCAACTGGATCGGCAAGAGCACGGGTGCCTACATCGATTTTGATATTGCTCCCCCGGCCGCGGAAGTGAAAGCAACCAATGCTGCCCGCGGCGACATCGATGACAGCAATGACGATGACGACGATTTGAGCTTCACCGTCTTCACCACCCGCCCCGACACGCTCTATGGCGCAACCTATGTCGTACTCGCGCCGGAGCATCCACTGGTGGATCGCATCACGCCTGATGCGCATCGCGAGACGATCGAGGCATATCGTGCGCAGGTCGCGGCACGCAGCGAGCGCGATCGGATGGAAAACAAGCAGAAGACCGGGGTCTTCACCGGTGCTTATGCCATTCATCCGCTGACCAACGAGCCCATTCCCATTTACATCGCCGACTACGTGCTGATCGCCTACGGCACCGGCGCGATCATGGCTGTGCCGGCGCATGATCAGCGCGATTATGAGTTTGCCACGCAATTTAAGCTTCCGATCAAAACCGTTGTGATGCCCGAAGCCGGCCAGAAGCCGCCGGAGAATGCGGCATATGTCGATTACGGATACGCGGTTAACTCGCCGATCATCAATTCCCTGCCGACCGAGCAGGCCAAGGCAAAGATGATCGATTATCTGGAAGAGCAGGACCTGGGGCGCCGCGCGGTGACTTATAAGCTGCGCGACTGGCTGTTCAGCCGGCAGCGCTACTGGGGTGAGCCGTTCCCGATTCTGCTGGATGCTCAAGATAATCCGATTGCCATTCCGGAAAACGAGTTGCCGGTGGTGCTGCCGGAGTTGTCCGATTTCAAACCGACCGGCACACCCGAGCCGCCGCTGAGCAAGGCGCAGGACTGGCTGAAGGTAAAGGCCGATTGCCAGATTCTCACCCGCGAAACCAACACGATGCCGCAATGGGCCGGGTCATGCTGGTATTACCTGCGGTACATCGATCCGAATAACGACCAGCGGTTTGTCGATCCGGAAAAAGAGAAATACTGGATGCCGGTCGATTTGTATGTGGGTGGCGTCGAACATGCCGTGCTCCATCTGCTGTATGCCCGGTTCTGGCACAAGGTGCTCTTTGACTTGGGCCACGTTTCGACTCCTGAGCCTTTCCAGCGGCTGATCAACCAGGGTCTGATCCTGGGCGAAGCGGAGCTCACGCTGTTCAGGACGCGCGACGACAAGCCGGTATCCGCTGATGATGTCATCGTCACCGGTGAAGAGGGAAAGAATTTACAGGGCAAGCAGCGCAGGAATGGGCAGCCGGTGACGGGCGAGCGAATCGACGAATCCCTGGCCGAAAAACATGCCAGCCACTACGTGCTGAAGTCGGATCCTTCAATCCGGCTCGACGCCCGCAGTTTCAAGATGAGCAAATCGCGCGGCAACGTCGTCAATCCAGACGACATCGTTCGCGACTACGGCGCCGATTGCTTCCGGCTCTACGAAATGTATCTGGGGCCGTTGGAGGCCCAGAAGCCCTGGAACACGCGCGATATCGTTGGCATGAGCCGATTCCTGAATTCAGTAGCGCGAAACCTGCTCGGGGATTCTGAAGATGGGACATACAAGGTAAATGTCGTTGATGCAGCGATTCCTGAAGCGCTGGATCGTCAGCTTCACAGGGCTATCAAGAAAGTCGGCGAAGACATCGAAGGTCTGCGCTTCAACACCGCCATCGCGGAATTGATCAAGCTCAATAATGAGCTGACCGGCAACGGTCCGGTGCCACACGGTATCGCGGAGCCTTTCGTGCTGATGCTCGCGCCGTTCGCTCCGCACCTGGCGGAGGAATTGTGGGAGGCGCTGGGCCATAAACAGTCGCTGGCTCGCGAGACATGGCCAAAGTTTGATTCCGCCAAGCTGGTCGAATCGACGATGGAGCTACCCGTGCAGGTTAATGGGAAGCTGCGCGACAAGATCACCGTGCCGGCCAATGCGGATGAGGAAACGATCCTCAAGACCGCTGAAAGCGCCGAAAAGGTGAAGGTCTGGCTGAACGGGAAAGTGCTGCGCAAGCGGCTGTATGTTGCGGGAAAGCTGGTCAATCTCGTTGTTGCGTAGCGTTCAATTTGTGAATTTGTTTTGAACAAGGGCCTCATGGCAATTGAAACTGAAGCGAAGATGGCGGTGGACAGTCTCGAAGTGGTTCGCACCCGCGTCGTGGAGCGCGGCGGAAAGCTCCTGGCTCGATATCTGGAAACCAATACATTTTTTGACACCGAAGACCGCTCGCTGCTTGCGGCCGACAAGGGGCTGCGCCTGCGCCTCAAGCACAACCGCGACACCAATGAAGAGCATTTCGTTCTGACCTTCAAAGGCCCGCGCCAGCCCGGCGCGCTCAAGACGCGAGAAGAAATCGAAGTGATGGTCGAGGGCGCGGCGGAGGCTGTGCGTCTTTTGGAATGCCTGGGCTATCGCAAAGTGCTGATGTTCGAAAAACGCCGCGACAGCTATGACCTGGATCGCTGCGAAGTGGAACTCGATGAGCTGCCTCATCTGGGAAAGTTCGTTGAAATCGAAGGGCCGGACCAGGATTGCGTCATGCGCGTCCGACAAAACCTGGGCCTGGGTGATCGCCCTCTGATCAAGGTTGGGTATGTCTCTCTCCTTGCGGGCTATCTCCAGGAGCGTGGACAACAGCAGCGTGAAGTGCGGTTTGGATAACGTCGCGAACCATGTCAGCTCGTTCTGGTGCAATGTGCAGCCGTCGGAACATCAGTTGACGATTGAGCGCCTGTGACATTGGAGAAATTTCTCGGAATGGAGTGAGATTTCCTGCATCGCTCAGAATCAATACGTCCGCGCCACGGTTGCTCGAATCATCGTCGGGGTCCGATTCAAACGCCACATCGGAAGGCTCATCGTAGAGCACTTCGTACGCAGGATCGCCACCGGCCCTCTGCACCGCGTCCTGCGCCCGCACGACCGCCGCCAGCGCATCGGATTCGCACAGATGTGATAGGTCGATGGTCTTGTAGAGCCTTCGATAGAGCAGCCCTCGACAGAGGCTCGCCAGCACCGAATCGTCAGCCGACGCCCAGGTCTTGAAGCAGTGCATGACCGACACATCATCGAGATCGGTGAATTCGCAAATGCTCAGCCGCTGGCCCAGCAGTGCCTTGATCACCACATGATCGCGCGTCGGCCAGGGGAGCCGATCCTGCACCGCCAGCCGTTTGGCTCGTTGCAGCGCCAGCTTCACCATTCCCTCTGCCGCCCGAACGACCTTATGAAAGTAAACATTGCGATACATGTGATATCGCGACTGCAGATAGGCCTCGACCGCACTGACGCCCTTGGCGCTGATCGCCAGACGACTTCCCGATGAATCGATCGTCAGCGAATGCAGCAGCCATTGCATGTCATAATCGCCATATCGGCTGCCGGTCATCAGGTTGTCGCGCAGCAGGTAATCCAACCGATCGGCATCGAGCTGACTTGAAAGGATATCCCGAAGAAAGGATGGCGGCCCTTCTCCCAGTAACTCCAGCACGCGCGCGGGAAGAGCTGCATCGTGGCGCGCCAAGATCTGATGCACCTGACTGTCCGGATCCGCTATCAGCCGGCAGGTGATCTTCTCATGGGGCATCCCCCCCACGCGCTCAAAGACATGGCTGAATGGGCCATGCCCCAGATCGTGCAACAGCGCCGCCGCCAGGCAGGCTAGTTCATCTTTCTCATCGATCCGGGTGATGCGCCGCAACTGCTCGATCATCTTCCGCGCCGTCTGCATCACGCCCAGACTGTGGCTATAGCGCGAATGATCGGCGCCGGGATAGGCCAGGCTTGCCAGGCCAAGCTGGCGGATCCGCCGCAGGCGTTGCACCTGCTCGGCCTCCAGCAGGCCAAATAACAGCGCATCGGCCGCCTGCTCGGTGCAGAAGGCGATCACATCATGCACAGGATCGCGAATGATCTTTTCGGGCATCGCTGCGGCTTTGTACTCGACCGCCGCGATGGATTCGAGCATCGCGCAGGTCATTGGATCAGACCAAGGGCGTTGCCGTCACAAGTGACGTAATGGCAAACGCGAAGGTCATGTCGCTATTAAGCGTCACGGCAATCGTTCCTGAGCCGCTTGCGCCGGCAAACGCGCCTGTTCCGCTGGTAATGGTGTAGGTAAGCGTTGATGGGAACGGCCCGAAACCGGGTTCGATCGGGCCGATCAGACTCAGCGTCACCGAATTAAGGACCGGCGACGCACTCGAGTTGCTCTGCGTGAGTGTCAGCTTTCCCATGGCCTGGCCAGTGGTGATAAAGCCCGGAAGCGTGACCAGCCCATGAGCGGTGACATCGCCAAGATCTCCGGCGGTGCCGGTGCCGTCGAAGACGTATCCGGCCCCAATATCCGCGGCAGTTGGCGCCAAAGAATACATTCCTTTGATCGTGCCATTGAGATTTGTCTGCTTGACCGACACGATCGCGCTGTCGTGGAGCGTCGCGATGAGCTTAATAAGTGAGGTTGGAGTCGGGCCAGGTTGCGTGACCACCACCGTGATGGGATACAGGCCGGCTTTGCCGTAGGTGTGGCTGCCAACCACCTCAAATTGGATTTCATCAATTCCCACAACACTCGCGGGAACGACCGTTCCCTGGGAACTGGTCCCGTCGCCCCAGGTGACTTGCGCCTGGAGATTATTGCCCGGGGCTAAAGTGACGAAGGTGCCAAGCCGCGCTGTGAACGGAGTGCCGGCTTGTTCGCGGAGGACAACGCCTGTGCTTGATGTAAGGCTGATCGCAGTCGGGAAAATTGGCGATAAGCCGATGATCATCGGCGAGATCGATAAAAGCCGCCGACCTTCCAGCCCTTCGATCACACACCCCGTCCGCGTCTGCCGATTCTCTCGTCGCATCATATTGCCTCCAAAATGCTTGCTGATTTGAAGGTCCGGCCCACTTTTACCGCTCGACATCCTGCATGAGATTTTCCGTCACATCGTCGGCAGGTCAAGCAAATTCATGCAATGGTCAGCATTTCTTTAACCAACCATCGCAAGCTCCCTTTGCGAAAAACTGAAAACTTGCTGCTTGACGGTATAACTTTACAGTGTAAAGTAATGGCACTGGAGCAACTCCATGGAACTTCAGCACGCTCTATCGCAGATCGCAGACATTCGCCAGCAGATGAGCCGCGCCCGGCAATTCCGCGGGTTTCGGTCGGCTACCACGTTTATGACCGCGCTCGCAGCCATCGCGGCGGGAGTCTGGCAGACCAATACATCGCTCGATCCGACGCAATTCATCGCGCTGTGGGTGTGCGTAGCCATCGGATGCATCGCCCTATGCAGCACTGAACTCTTCCTGCGCTGGCGTAACAGCGAATCGGAAGCGCAATCGGAATTGGCTCGGCAGGCCGTCGAGCAATTCCTGCCATTCCTAATCCTTGGTGGGTTGCTGACGGGCGTCATGTGGGAATACGCGCCCGATGCGCTGTGGATTCTGCCGGCCCTGTGGCAAATCCTTTTTGGCTTGGGCCTTTATTCGCTTCGGCGGATCGTTCCAATGCCGATCGCGATTGTCGGCGCGTTTTACATCCTGTGCGGCTTCGTGAACCTGAGTGCATCGACGCACTTTTCGCCATTGTCGATGAGCGTTCCATTTGGCGTCGGGCAGATGCTCAGCGCTTTGATTCTCTATTGGTACCTGGAGCGCAGCCATGCCGCGTGATGCATCCGATCCTTCGCGCCGTTCGCCAGGAAGCTATGCCTTCGATGGGCTGCAGCGCGTCATCCATGAGAAGGCGCGCCTCAGTATCGTCTCATCCCTGGCCGCCAATCCCGAAGGGCTGATCTTCACCGAGTTGCGTTCACTCTGCGCCCTCACCGACGGTAACCTGAGTCGGCAGATCCAGATCCTGCAATCGGCCGGCCTCGTGGAAGTGTGGAAGCGCGTGCATAAAGGCCGGCCGCAGACGCTCTGTCGATTGACCGACAGCGGGCGAGGGCAATTCCTTCAGTACGTCGCCGAGCTTGAAAAAGTCGTCGCCAGCGCCCAGCAAGCTGAAAAATCCACTCCAAATACTCGTCGCCCGTCGGGTTTCGATCGGGCCGTTCCCTCGTTCTAAATCAGTTTGCCCCCGCAAGAGATGTTCGTCCGTCCATTAACTTTACGCCGTAAAGCAAACGTTTGCAGAAAGTACGAATGGAATGGTTCTCGGAGGACTGCTTCATGCCCGCTCCCTCACGTAAACTGGAAGTGAAGTTCATTCTGCCGGCCCTGACCGAGGCCACAAGCCCCTATTGGCGACCGATCAAATACTCTCTTTTCCCGCCGCTCGGCTTGGCAACTCTCGCCGCTCATTTGTCACCCGACGATCACGCCACCATCGTTGACGAACATGTTCAGACTCTAAAGACCGATGACCGCCCCGACCTCGTGGTGATTCAGGTTTACATCACCAATGCTTATCGCGCCTATCGCATTGCCGACCAATATCGTGTCAAAGGATGTTTTGTGGTCTTGGGCGGTCTTCATGTGACTTCGCTACCAGAAGAGGCGCGTCTTCATGCGGATGCGATATTTCTCGGCCCTGGCGAGCAGACGTTCCCTCAATTCATGAAGGATTTCCGCGATGGATCGCCTAAAGAACGATACGTCTCTACGACCGGCCGAACGCTCGACCGTCTGCCGCCTGTTCGGCGCGATTTAATCGAACGACGCCGCTACCTCGTCCCCAATTCCATCGTCGTTACCCGCGGCTGCCCGATGCACTGCGACTTCTGCTACAAGGATGCTTTCTTCGAAGGCGGCCGATCTTTTTACACGCAGCGCGTGGATGATGCCCTGACCGAAATCGCGAGACTGCCGGGCCGGCATCTTTATTTCCTGGATGATCATCTGCTGGGCGATGCGCACTTCGCCGCAGCCTTATTCGAAGGCATGCGCGGTATGAATCGGCTGTTCCAGGGCGCGGCCACGGTCGATTCCATCCTCCGCGGAAAGCTTATCGAAAAGGCTGCCGATGCCGGGCTCCGCAGCATCTTTGTCGGGTTTGAAACCCTGTCGCCCGGCAATCTAGCCAGCAGCAACAAGCACCAGAACCTGGGTCGCGATTACAAAGCCGTCACCGATCGGCTTCATAGCCTGGGCATCATGATCAACGGGAGCTTCGTGTTCGGCATGGACGAAGACGGGCCTGATGTCTTTCGCCGGACGGTTGATTGGGCCATCGAGCATGGCATCACCACCGCCACGTTCCACATTCAAACGCCCTACCCCGGCACGCGGCTCTTCAAACGAATGGATGCCCAGCGCCGCCTCACGACTTTCGACTGGAATCTCTACGACACTCGCCATGTCGTCTACACGCCCACGCGACTTGATCCAACGCAGCTCAAGGAGGGATATGACTGGGCCTACCGCGAATTCTATCGATGGTCTTCCATTGCCAGAGCCTCGCTTCATCACGGAACATTCAAGCATCAGGCGAAGCATTTCTTCTATGCCTCCGGATGGAAGAAATTCGAGCCGCTCTGGGATTGGATCATCCGCGCCAAGCGACTGGATGTGATGACGCCGATGCTCGAAGCGGTTTTGTCAAAGGTAAGCGGCGGATCGAAAACAGCGGCTTCGCAAAGCAATTCTCATTCACCTCGCTCTCATTCGCTGCAAACCATTGCTGCTGGCGCGTGTGCTATGATCGCGGGCGATGACCGAGCAGCTCAACAAACCGGCGGATGAATCGGCGGAGAAAAAGCCGGCGCGCTGGCTCAACTCGACGGTCATCGGGATCGCGCTGGCGAGTTTGTTTTCCGATGTCGGCCACGAAATGGCTACCACCGCGATGCCGGTGCTTCTGGCTTCGGTGGGAGCCAGCGCCGCGGCATTGGGACTGATCGAAGGATTGGCGGATGGTGCGTCGAGTTTTGCGAAGCTTTTCAGTGGACTTTACTCCGATCGTCTGCGCCGGCGAAAGCCCCTGGCAGTCGTCGGATATTTTGTCACCGCTTCCGGGATGGCCAGCTTCGCCTTCGCTACGCAATGGTGGCACGTGCTTCTTGGACGCGTCGGCGGATGGATCGGGCGCGGTGCGCGCACTCCGGTTCGTAATGTGCTGATGGCCGAGGCGACAACGCCGGAAACGTATGGGCGCGCGTATGGATTCGAACGGGCGATGGACAGCGTCGGCGCGTTCCTCGGCCCGATGCTCACACTGCTGTTTGTCTGGGCCTTGGGATTGCGATGGAATTTCGCGCTGACGCTCATTCCCGGACTCGTCGCGGCAGCGCTGATCTGGCTTCTGGTTCGCGAGCGACATCATGAGCCGCAGCCCAATGCGCGATTGCTTGCCAGCCTCGGCGCGCTTCCGCGAGAATTTCGCACTTATCTGGTCGGCGTTGGAATCGCCGGTCTGGGCGATTTCTCTAACACGCTTCTGATTCTTTGGGCGACCATCGCATGGACACCAAGATTCGGCGCGGCAAAAGCCGCCGAATTGGCGATGAGTTTTTACATTGGCTACAACGCGGTCTACGCCTTTTCGTGCTATGTCAGCGGAGTGCTTGCCGATCGCTTCCCGAAAAATCGTGTGCTGGCCATCGGCTATAGCCTAGCGGTCATCCCGGCGCTGACACTCATGACGCCCGGCACGAGTATCGCCAAATTTGCCATCGTCTTTGCCTTCTCCGGACTCTACATGGGCGTGTGGGAAACGCTGGAATCCTCGACGGCGGCCACCGTTCTCCCCCGCAATCTTCGCGGCGTCGGTTTCGGCGCGCTCGCCACCGTCAACGGCCTCGGCGACTTTTCCTCCAGTGCCGTCGTTGGCCTGCTCTGGACCCTCCATCCAGTCTGGGCGATGCTGTTTGTCATCGTCACTTCCGTCGCAGGATCGATGGTGATTTTTACAAATCGGCCAGCGCCGCTGGTCGCGCAGTAGCCAAGCTCGCCCAATAATCGCCCCGATCCTCAAGCAGTCGCCATTGCGGCTCCTTGCGTCGGAATTACACTGATCTCTCATGCAAAACGACAACTCCCCGCGCGGCATTGACCGACGGCAATTCCTTCAACAAGCCGGTCTGGCGATCGGGGCTGCTGGCGTTCTTGGAGGGTGCACTGACGCGGGCCACAAGCATCCATCGCAAGCCGCGCTCGGATCGGGCGAAACCTTTTCCATCGTCTCAGACCCCGCAGATCCCGTGGCTTCTTCGCCGGCCGGGCAGTGGGCCGTGCAGCAGGTTCGGGAGGCTTTTGAATCTCGTGGACAGAAGCCAAGCGTGGTGGCGCGGCTGGAGGATGCTCCCGATGGCCCCTGCATTTTCGCGGGCGGTCCGGATTCGCCGGTTGCGCGCGGCATGCTAGCCGATGCGAAAGTGGCGCTGCCTCAGTCGCCCGAATCGCTGGCGCTCGTCGCGGGAAAATACAACAATCGAGCGGTCTTGCTCGCTTGCGGGCGCGATGCGCGCGGCTTGGTTTATGCGATGACGGAGCTGGCCGATCGCGTGCGGTATGGCGCGCAACTCTGTGCAGATCTGAATGTTTCCGATCCAATCATCGAACAGGCCACCGCGCGCGTGCGCGGCATCATGCGAAGCTTCACCAGCGATGTGGAAGACAAGCCCTGGTACAACGATCGCGAATTCTGGAAGCCTTATCTTTCGATGCTGGCCAGCCAGCGGTTTAACCGCTTCAACCTTGCCTTCGGCATCGGCTACGATTTTACGCGGAACATCAAAGACGCCTATTTTTATTTCGCTTACCCATTCCTGCTTTCGGTGCCCGGATACAACGTTCGCGCGACGAATCTGTCTGATGCGGAACGCGACAACAACCTGGCGATGCTGAAGTTCATCTCAGAGGAAACAGTCGCGCGTGGACTTGATTTTCAACTGGGCATCTGGACGCATGCCTACAAGTGGACCGACAGCCCGGATGTGAATCACAACATCGAAGGGCTCGATGAGTCCAATCACGTGAATTACTGCCGCGATGCGCTCAAAACGCTGCTCCAAGCCTGCCCGTCTATCAGTGGCGTGACATTCCGCATTCATGGCGAAAGCGGCGTCGCTGAAGGTAGCTACGATTTCTGGAAGACGCTCTTCGACGGAATTGTGCAATGCGGCCGCAAGGTGTCGATCGACCTGCACGCCAAGGGGATCGATCAGCAGATGATCGATGTTGCGCTGAACACCGGCATGCCGGTCACCGTCGCGCCCAAGACCTGGGCCGAGCATATGGGGTTGCCCTATCACCAGGCGGCGATTCGTCCTGTCGAGCAGCCGCGCCCTAATCGGCGAGACAGCGGTTTTTTTGCCAAAAGCTCCGGCTCGCGCAGCTTCCTTCGCTACGGCTACGGCGACCTGTTCAAGGAAGACCGCAAATACGGCATCGTCCACCGCACCTGGCCCGGCACGCAACGGCTCCTGCTCTGGGGCGACCCGCACACGGCCGCCGCGTATGCAACCAATTTCGCCACCTTCTGCGGCAGCGATGGATTGGAGCTGATGGAGCCGCTGTCATTTAAGGGGAGGAAGGGATCGGGATTGAAGGGCAGGCGCGATGCGTACGCACATCCGCCGGTACCGACCAAGTATGATTTTGAAAAATATACAAAATATTACGAGCTCTGGGGACGATTGCTTTTCAACCCGCGGACTGCGTCGGAGACGGCGGAGGCTCTTACAAAAGCAAGCCGGATTTTGCCATTAATTACGACGGCTCATTGTCCGTCGGCCGCGAACAACAATTACTGGCCAGAGATCTACACAAACATGTCGATCGTGGACTCGCGCCGGCCGGGCCCTTACAGCGACACGCCAACGCCGCGCCGATTTGGTACCGTGAGTCCGCTCGATCCAGAATTGTTTTCAACCATCGATGCGCATGCGAATGATCTGCTCAACGGGCAGCCAAGCTGCAAATATTCGCCAGTCGAAGTCGCTCAGTGGCTGCGACAGTTCTCGAATGTTGAACATGTGACGCCTTCCGCAGGCTCGTCGCCCTGGCTGATATATAATGACGACGTTTCCATCCAACTCGGTCTCGGGAAGTTCTTCGGGTCGAAGTTTGAAGCCGGCGTTTTGTGGTCGATCTTTTTATCCAGCGGCGATCGTCGCGCTGCTGACGAGGCGGTCAAAAAGTACCGCGACGCTCGCGACTTCTGGTCAAAGATCGATGCCCCCGCGCGCAATTACGTCTCCGACATCGCCTTCGGCCTAGAGAAGCAGCTACGCGGCTGCTGGCGGGACCGGCTTCCAGCAATTGATGCCGACATCGCGGCGATGGAAGCGAAGCTAAAAGACCCGCCGCCAGCGCCCAAGGCGAATGTTGATCCGGAGAAAGTCGGGGCGGCGATTGCAGCGGTACTGGAGCCACCCAAGCGGCCGGTGTTCGAGGTGACACATCACGCGCCGACCAGCTTCAAGTCCGGCGAGCCGATCGCTCTTGATTTGAAATCCTCCGCCGCCTCGGCGCATCTGCACTATCGCCGCGTGAATCAGGCGGAGCCGTGGCAGGTGACCGCGATGCCGTATAGCGAGGGCAAATTCGCCGCCACCATCCCGGCCGATTACACGCAATCAGCCTATCCGATGCAGTATTACATTGAGCTGAGAAACCCCGCCGGCGCAGCAACGATCTATCCCGGCTTGAATGAGACCTTCACGCAACAGCCGTACATCGTCGTGCGACAGGCGCGGGCATGACCATGCGAGGAGAAACCGTGCTTACTACCCGCAAGAAATTCCTGGCCGGCATTGGCGCCGCCGCTTTTGGATCGCTCTTCGAATTGCGTTCTTCTTTTGCACAGTCCTCGCCCGCGCATCGCTGGAAAGGTGCCGCCACTTCGAAGATCAAACGCTGGGATGTAATCACCCTCGGCAATCTCTCGCGCAACCGCTACTGGGGCGAAGGCGACGCCAAAGGTGTGCGTGCGGCAATCTGCACCTGCACCGTCATCGCCGGCGACAACTTTCATCTGCTGGTCGATCCGTCGCTGGCGGATGGTGAGCAGATGGTAAAGGAACTGGATCGGCGAACAGGTCTTAAGCCATCCGATATCTCGGCCGTTTTTGTCACGCACGAGCATGGCGATCACTGGGCGGGTCTGCCGAACTTTCCCGAAGCCAAGTGGTTTGCCGGGCCGATCGTGGCGAACATTCTCAACAAAACCGGGAAATTCAAAAAACCGATCGAGCCAGCGCCGGACAGGCTCTTTGACACTGTAGACGTGATGCCGACGCCCGGTCACACGGCTGGCCACACCAGCCTTCGATTTGATTGCGATGGCAAATCCATCATCGCCGCCGGCGACGCGGTCGCCACGCACGATTTTTTCCGCGACCGGCGCGGGTATTTTAACGCCGTCGATTTTGCCCTGTCAGCCAAAACGATGGACCGCATGGCCAAGGCGGCGGACATCATCGTACCCGGCCACGACAACTATTTTCTGGTGGAATGAAATCTGTAGCGCGCGACTTCACCCACAGCTTCGACGGTTCAAGTAATGATTCCCATTGAAGGACAATACGAGGCCGAGCTATCTTCGCATTATGCGGCGAATTTCGGCACGCGCGGCACCGGACACGTACTTACCCGCGGCCCTGGGTTGCCCCAGAGATGTTTAGTGCTGGAGCATCCGCCAACCGAAAAGACGTTTTGCTGGGTGTATGCAAGTTGTGGAATGACGACGTTCACTGAATCTTCCCAGCTCGAACTGTTCCTGCTTTCGCCTTGCCAAACGCAAATCCATGTAGAGCTGCTCACGGTCATTGCACATTACCATCAAACCGGCGAGCATCTGGGTCTCGGTCATTCGATTAATTTCGGGCGCCCGTGGCTCCCCGAGTCGATATGCAGCTTTGGCTTGATATCGCTTCCTTATACCTTTGGTCCACCGCTCGAACGTGCTCGTATTGCTGACAGAGACGTGCGAGTTCTTTGGTTGATCCCAATCACAAAAGAGGAGCGCGATTTCAAAGTCAAATCGGGGCTGGAGGTGCTCGAACAAATTTTTGAGAAGAAGCAATTCAAGTACCTCGATCCCGCGAGGCCATCGGTGATCGAGCCGAATGCGAGGACCCTATGACCTCCCGTCGTGATTTCATGAAACAGGTCGCCGCGACGACTCTTGTGGCTGGAATGGTTGCATCTGATTCTAATGCGCAGGATGCGGCCAAGGGCGAGCCGGTTCCCTGGTACCATCGCGCCTATCGCTGGGGGCAGACCAACATTACCGAGATCGATCCGCCTCGCTATGACATCGCCTGGTGGAGAGAGTATTGGAAGCGCACGACTGTGCAGGGCGTCATCATCAACGCGGGTGGGATCGTCGCTTACTATCCGAGTAAATTTCCGCTTCAATATCGTGCGTCGGGGCTGGGAGACCGGGACACCTACGGAGATCTGGCTAAAGCCGCGCATGAAGACGGCCTTGCGGTGCTGGCGCGGATGGATTCGAATCGCGCGCATCAGCCGCTGTATCGCGCGCATCCGGATTGGTTTGCGGTCGATGGCAATGGCCGGCCCTATCGCGCCGGCGAGCTTTACGTCGCCTGCATCAATGGGCCGTATTACCGCGAATATCTGCCGGATGTGCTGCGCGAGGTTATCGAGCGCTCGCATCCGCAGGGCATCACCGACAACAGTTGGAGCGGGCTCGATCGCGGCAGCATCTGTTACTGCGTCAACTGCACCAAGAGCTTCAAGGAATTCAGCGGGCACGATCTGCCGCGCACGCATGATTGGAATGACGCAATCTATCGAAAATGGATCCAGTGGAGTTACGCCTGCCGAACGAATCTTTGGGAATTGAACAATTCCGTCACGAAAGCCGCGGGCGGTAAAGATTGCCTGTGGCTCGGCATGAACAGCGGCTCGGTCAGCGGCCAAGCCCGCTCATTTCGCGATTTCAAAGCGATCTGTGAGCGCACGCCGATCGTCATGCTCGATCACCAGTCGCGCTCCGACGCTGGCGGCTTTCAGGACAACGCCATCACCGGGAAGCTCATTCATGGCATCCTCGGCGACGACAAGCTCATTCCCGAAAGCATGCCGATGTACCAGATGGGCCGCCCGACCTTTCGCCTGTCGGCCAAGCCCGCCGCCGAGGCGCGGATGTGGATGGTCGCGGGGTTTGCCGGCGGAATTCAGCCCTGGTGGCATCACATCAGCGCCTACCACGAAGACCGCCGCGCGTATCACACCGCGCCGCCGGTGATGACCTGGCACCAGAAAAATGAAAAATACCTTGTCGATCGAACGCCTGTAGCCTCTGTCGGCGTCGTCTGGTCACAGCAGAACACGGACTGGTTCGGACGAGATAATGCGGACACCCTGGTCGATCAACCCTTTCGCGGCTTCACCCAGGCGCTGATCCGCAGCCGCATTCCGTTCATCCCCGTTCATCTCGATCACATCGAGCGCGAAGCTAAAAAACTCTCGACGCTCGTGCTGCCCAACCTCGGCGCGATGTCGGACAAACAGGCAAACACGATTCGCAGCTTCGTGCAGCAAGGCGGCTCGCTGATTTCCACCGGCCAGACGAGCCTCTTCGACGAATGGGGTGATCCGCGTTCCGATTTCGCTCTGGCCGATGTACTGGGTGTGTCCGGTGGCAAAGGCCACCAAAATACCGCCTCGCGCACACGCGGCGCGTCCGACTCCCGCCAAACGTACCTTCGCCTCACGCCCGAGCTTCGCGCCAGGGTAGATGGGCCGCATATTCCAAGTGAGCCGCCCGCCGTCGGCAAGCGCCATCCGATTCTCGCCGGCTTCGACGAAACCGACATTTTTCCCTTCGGCGGCACACTCGAACCGCTCACGGTAGCGAATGGAGCGATGGTTTTATGTACCTTCATCCCCGCCTTCCCCGCATTTCCACCTGAGGAGGCCTACATGCGCACGCCGCGCACAGATATTCCCGGCCTGGTCGTCAACCGCTTCGGGAAAGGCCAATCGATTTATTTCGCCGCCGACATCGACCGGAGATATGCGATCGACAATCTGCCCGATCATGGCGATCTGCTAGCCAACGCCGCGCGCTTTGCAGCCGGCGACTCACTTCCGCTTCATATTACTGGCCCCGGTCTGCTCGATTGCGAGCTTTACGAGCAAAGCGGCCGCCTGATTCTGCACATCGTCAACCTCACCAGCGCCGGCACCTGGCGTGCGCCGGTAGAGGAATTGATTCCAGTAGGACCCTTGAAGATCAAAGTACGCCTGCCCAATGGAATTGCCCCCAAATCAGCGCGAGCTCTGGTTAGCGAGGAAAACAAGCCGATCGCAATTAACGATGGATGGGCCAATGTTGAGGTAGCGTCGGTCTTAAATCATGAAGTGCTGATCATCCCGGGGTAGCAAAGACAGCAAACGTTCTTTTTAATTATTTGTCAGCAACCTCACGCCGTCGCAATCGCCATCGGCCCGAGCCACCTGCATGCATTCTCCATCACGCGCAGCGGATATTCCTGCCTATACACGGGAAAGATTTCGTGCCCGGGCCGGAAGTAGACGACGCGCCCCTTTCCGATCTTCCAGACATGGCCGCTGCGGAAATGCTCGCCGTGGTCCCAGCGTTCCTCGAATACCGTTTCGTCCGGCTTTGGAACATGAAACGGCTCATCGTACATTTCCGTCTGCTTAATCTCCCACTTCTCCGGCAGCCCCTGCGCCAGCGGATGATCGGGCTTCAGCGTCGTCACATGGCTCGGCTTCCCATCTGCACGAAAAGCCGGGAAGACGCAGCACGGCAGCGTGATCTCGATGTGCAGCTTCCCATGCGATCCCGTCGTCTTGCGCACCGAAGGCGTTAGTGGATCCGTGTGCTTCGGCACCGCAAATCGCTCAGGTGTGATAGTCGTAATCACCGCCGCCTTGCGCTGCTGCGCGTCCAAGCCCGCCAAAGCATCTTCGATCGTGCGATAGCGCATCGCTTCAACAAATGGATCGGACCAATGAGCCGAGTGAAGCGTCACCAGCGACATCGCCCCCTGCTTGATTCGATTCAGCAGTTTCGCGGTCAGCTCGGGCTTGATCTTGCCGTTGGTCGGGTAGTGACTCCACCAGATCATCACGTCGCAATTGTTCACCACCTCATCGGATAAACCCTGATCCGGGTCATGGAAGGTGACGGAGCGAACCGCCAACCCCTTGCAGCCGCGGAGATGGTCGGCAATCGCGTTGCCCAGGAAATTCCCGTAGGCCTGTTTCTGCTCCTTCTGCTGCTCGTCCCAGACGACGACGCGAATGTCACGTCGCGCCGGCTGGGCCAGCGCGGTACTCGCGTAAGCCATCGCGGCCCCCGCCACCGCCGATTTCACAAATCCTCTGCGCGAAATTGAATTCGACATGAGCTCCTCCTCGAGCTACCTCACAGGTCACTACACGCCGAATTACAGTTTGTTTGGCGCTTCGCACGACGCTGCACCAATCTCGCGGTGGATCGTATGTATGTCGAATAGAGGAATGAATGATATGAAGCGCCGCCCATCACCAATCTGATGGGCCAAAAAAAATAAAGAGCAGCACGCTAAAGCGGCCGCCCTTTACTTTTCTCGCCTCGAGCGTCCACCTGTTACAGTGGACCCAAGCGGCGATCATATCTCGGAGAGAGCACGTAGCGTGCCACGTCGGTACTCTTCACGGCGGAGAACTCTGGTCGCTCTACTCAGGCGCGATCTCCAACTCGCGCGGTTTTACCCCTCGTGCGACTGGTGCGTCGAAGGATTTTGGCACTGGCTTTCTGGGTGGCACGAGCGAGATCGCGCTGCCGGCGGCGCGCGATCTGCCGATCCAGTTTGGCCCAGCCGCGTTCGGCCTCTTCCCGCAGACTTTCGGTGGCGGAGCCGGATGATTTCTTCTGTTGTACTGGCGGTTTTTTCTTCGCTCGAAGAGCTTGCGCCGGCTGCTCGGATGGACTCGCCCCCGATTTGGATCGCCTTTTGGCCATGGGTCCGTCCTTGTTGCCTAAAGAGATTCCGCAATCGCAGCCAGCGCACGGCTCGGATAACTTCTTCAGGATACTTTATCTCGCGACGTGATGGTACGCCTGATCTGTGACCTTGCTTCCACAACGCCGCGTTTTATTGCACAAGCACACGTTGCGGAGATCTTCCGTACCTCGCTATAATCTTCGAATCCGATGCGAACGGGCACCGACGAATCTGGCGATCTGGGGCTCTCTGTTTTTCTGGCGGGCGCGCTGCATCCAGATCACCTGGCCTCCAGCCGCTTCCGGGAAATCCTGGATGCGCTGCCAGCCGCAATTTACACAACCGATTCCGAGGGGAATCTCACCTACTACAACCCCGCCTGCATCGAACTTTCGGGGCGGCGTCCGACTCTGGGCAGTGACCGCTGGTGCGTGACCTGGAAGCTGTATTATCCCGATGGCACGCGCATGCCGCACCATGAGTGCCCGATGGCGATCGCCCTGAAAGAGGGACGCACCATCCGCGGCGCCGAAGCGATTGCCGAGCGACCTGACGGCAGCCGAATCTGGTTCACCCCTTATCCGGTTCCACTGCGTGATTCGGTCGGCAACATCGTCGGCGGCATTAACATGCTGGTGGACATCACAGAGAGCAAACGCCGCGAAGCTGACAGCCGCGCCCTTGCGGCACTCGGTTCGGAAATGATCGTCGCGGATCAGCCGCAGGCCATCTATCAGAAGATGGTCGAAGCGGCCACCGTGATCATGCATTCCGACTTCGCCACGATGCAGCTCTTCCACCCCGATCGCGGAGAAGCGGGTGAGTTGGAACTCCTTGCACAGCGCGGCTTCGATCCGGAAGTGGCTAAATTCTGGCAATGGGTGAGCGGCAAATCGACCTGCGTCTGCGGACTGACCTTACGCGATGGTGCGCGGGTGATCATTCCCGACGCCGCGCGCTATCCACGACTGGATGACAGTCAGAAGGCGGCGTACCGCACAGCCGGCATCCTCGCGATGCAATCCACCCCGCTCACCTCGCGCAGCGGCAAGCTCTTAGGCATGATCTCGACGCATTGGCGTCGCCCCTATCAGCCGACCGAGGGTGAACTGAGCAATTTCGACATCCTGGCGCGGCAAGCCGCCGATGTGATTGAGCGCAGCCAGACCGAGGATGCCCTGCGGGAGAGCGAGCAGCAATTGTCGGCGATGTTCGCACAGGCGGGCGTCGGCGTGGCGATGTTGCGAGCCGATGATTGTCTGATCCTCCGCGTCAATCCCACCTTCTGCCAGATCGTCGGATACTCTGAAGAAGAACTGGCTGGCAAATCCTGCCTCGACCTGACGCATCCCGACGATCTGCCCGAGAGCAGGCGGCGTCTGGGCGAGTTGCTTACTGGCAGCCAGCGCACCGCGACAATCGAGAAGCGCTACGTTCACAAAGATGGCCGCTCCGTCTGGGTGCGTGTGAATCTTGCGAAGCTGGCCGACCGTGGTGAGAAGCGTTCGGTAGCGATGGTCGAGGACATTACCGAGCAGCATCTGGCGGCCATCGGACTTGCCGAGGCGAAGGAAGAAGCCGAAGCCGCGAACATCGCCAAGGATAATTTCCTGGCGACCCTCAGCCATGAGCTGCGCACCCCACTGACGCCCGTGCTCGCGACGCTTTCCTCGTGGGAATCGCGCCAAATATTCCCCAAAGAACTCGCCGACGACCTCGAAGTCGTTCGACGTAATGTCGATCTGGAAGCGCGCCTGATCGATGACCTGCTCGACCTGACGCGCATCGCCAAAGGCAAATTCGTCCTGAACATGGAAATTCTGGATGTACAGAAGGTCCTTGACGCGGTGGTCACGATGTACCGCGCGGACATTAAGTGCAAACGGATCAACCTTTCCGTGCGTCCGGACGCGGCTCAATGTTTCGTCCGCGGTGACCCGGGTCGGCTACAACAGGCCTTCTGGAACATCCTCAAAAATGCGGTGAAATTTACGCCCGAGGATGGAAGCATCGCGATTACCACGCACAACGATCAACAGGGCAAAGTCCAGATCACGTTCAACGATTCAGGGCTCGGAATGAGCCCGGAGATGCTGGGCCGGCTCTTCCAGCCTTTCGAACAGGAAACCGCCGGCCGCTATGGCGGATTGGGGCTGGGGCTCGCGATCACCAAGACCATTCTGGAAGCGCAGCAAGGCACTATCGAAGCCAAGAGCGATGGCCTGGGCAAAGGCGCGAGTTTTATTATCACCCTCCCATGCGTGGAACGGGGAATCGAGGCCCCGCCCGCCTCGCCCGAGCCGCGGAAATCTAATAGTCAAGCCACGGATAGTGGCTATCGGGTTTTACTAGTCGAGGATCACGTCGATACCGCGCGCGTGCTCGCCCGGCTGCTGGCCATCAATGAGCACACGGTAACCACCACCCATTCCATCGCCGATGCCCTGCAGGCCCTGCAACGCGACTACTTCGACATACTGGTTAGCGACATCGGCCTCCCCGATGGCACCGGCATCGACCTGATCCGCGCCGTCCGCAAAGATCTGCGCAAAACATTGCCCGCCATCGCCCTCACCGGCTTCGGAATGGACGCCGACGTCAAACGAACCCTCAAGGCCGGCTTCAACGATCACCTGACTAAGCCAGTCAACTTCGCCCGGTTGGAAGAAACCATTCAGCGCGCGTGTAAGCGATAAGGCGCCAGCTCATTTGCATCCAAGCAATGTGCGCTTTCCGAACCGCTTATGCGGACTCCATCGCTCCATCGGCGGGTGGCACATCCGAAGCGTGTAGCTCCATCGATTGAATTGCATCCAGCAGGCGAGCAAGATCCACCGGCTTTCGCAGGTATTTGAACCCTTCAGATTCAACCGACTTGCCGTTCTCGAGGGAACCGCTGACAAGCATCGCTGGCATGGCGTGTTTGGCCTTCAACTCACGCATGAGCTCGATGCCATTGCCGTCTGGAAGGTTGCCGTCGGTGATCAGCAGATCGCATGGTTGCGTTTCGGCAGCCGCTCGTGCCGCCGCGACAGAATAGGCGCGCACGACGGAATACCCGCGCCGGGTCAGAACGAGCGACATGATCGCGACCGTATCAGGGTGGTCATCGACCAACAGAATACGCGGCAGTTTCGCGGCCGTATCCATTTCGCACTTCCCTTGATTGCCAAAAATAGACGGGTGTCTCCTTGGGCGAGTCTTACGGAAGGTGCGAGCACAAGGTTCAACAGCGCAATAAAAATGTCGGCGGGATGCGTGTGGGGCGAAGTAAAAACGTAGCATCGCAGCAAAATCCGCAGACAGCAGAAGCATTGGCTGCGACGCCTGGATGCATGAGGTCCAATGAAAATTCGACGTGGGCCGCCGGGCAGGCAATAAAATATCGCAAAGATGATAAAACTCGGCTGCGCGTAAGGCCTTACTTATCGCAACGTGTCGTAGTCATCGCTTTATTTCTTCTTGCGATTCTGGTTGAACAGATCCTGCAATTGATTGAGCGGGTTTTCTTTTTCCTTTTGATTCGATGGCTGCGACGTCGCGCCTTCCTGCTGGTTTCCCTGGCCACCAAGTAGCCCTTTCAAAACATCTGCCGGCGCCTTTTGCAGATTCGCTTGCACCGCTTTGCTGGCGTCAAACTGCGGCTGACTGACGGTGCCTGACAGCGGAATCTGAATGCCATTGCCGGCCAGGAAGCCCATTTGTTTTGTATTCTTACCAAAGCCAAGCAATTGCCACGGCAGATCGAGCGTCATGTTCATCTGCTTGGTGGCCATCACGACCGAGCCATTAAGAGTCAGCGGCCGGCCGCCCTGGCCGAAGGTCATGGTCATGTCTTCATTGGTGACGCCATGCTCGACATGCACGTGAATGCCTGGAATTGAGCCCTGAAGGCTCTGAACCGCCAGGGTCTGTCCCCCGAAGATACCACTGCTTCCGATCTGCTGGCTGATGTCGTTCAGCATCTTGTTGCCAAGTTGAACCTGATTAATCTGGATGGTGAGATCCATCGCACCAGTGTTGGCGGGCGATTGCTCCAGCATCGAGCTATCAAGCGGGAACCCGGTGCAGCTGTTGATCGTCAGATCGAGCAAGCCGGCGGCATTCTCCGCATTGGCAAACAATGTATTGTTGATGTAATCACCCAGCAGATGGGCGAAGGCCGGGTTGAGATTGACGTTGCTCAGCAGTTTCTTGCCTGCCGGGGCGCTCAGCCGCATGTGCGGGTCTTTCAGGTCGACTGAGATTCCACCCAAATCCATCGTTCCTCCGTTGAACGACGCAGCCGTCGCGTAATTCTGCCCGGCCGCTTTGTCCGGCAAGACCAGCGCTAAAACTCCATCCTTCAGGAGAATTGGAATATCCAACTTTTGAATCGTCACGCCGCTGGAATCGAACAGGTCGATCATCAGATCGCCGCTGGCGACAATCCCGGCAATTGCCGCCCCGTTGCCCGGCTTAAAGTTGCCGCCGATATTAAATCGTTTCGTATAGCTTCCAGCGACCTTCGCATCTTTGTATCGATCCTGATCCGCCTTGGAGAGCGATGGATAAATCAGTTGCCAGAGCTTGGCGGCATCGTAGGTCAGATCAGCCGTCATCTTGTCGAGTTGAGTGGAGCCGCCCGAATCATCGACACCTCCATTGATCACAAGCTGTACCCCCGGAATTCCCGCTGAAAGCTGATCGATCTGAACTTTGGCCACGCCGTCGGCCATCGAAGGCGCCGGCCGCAGGACGACATCCAGCAGCTTGTTGGAGAAATTGCCCATCTGATGTTGTTCCTGATGGGTGTCGGGATTGATCGTATCGACTTCAATCGTCCCGCGCGCATTGGTGACTTTCAGTTCGCCGCTGAGTTGCAGAGACGATTTCTTTTCTTCCTCCGCCTTCGGAGGTGCCGAGGAATTTTTCTCATTGCTCTTTGGCTCCGGGGACGGCGCTGACGGAGAAGAACTCGAGCCAGGAGGCTGCGATTTGGCCAGCTTCGCAAGATTCAGCGTGCCGTCGGCGTAGCGGATGGCGTTGAAATCCAGTCCGTCAATCGTCGTCTCTCCGATGTCGTATTTCCCGAAGATGGCTTTAATGAAACTGGGATGGCTCACGACATGAGGGATCTGCAGGAGTTGGCGGTTCTGATCGTCAAAAACCTTGACGCCTGAAACTTCCAGTGGAGAAAACCAGCCCAGCGACCAGCTCGCGATCTCCACATGGCCATTGAGATTCGCATTCACTTTGTTGACGACGATGGACCGCACCCATGCCGTGCTGGCGATGGTTGGAATCAGCAACACGACGATGACGAGCAGCACGATCAGGGCAACGACGACGTAAAGCACCCGCCGAAACCAGCTTCGTTTACGAGGCGGAGGCGCGGGCTTGGCCTTTGGAGCGGATGCATCGGGTTGGGCTGGCTGGCCTTGCGGATTAACGGAGGGATCATTTTGCGTCATGGCTGGTCCGAGTTTTTAGCCGATATTCCAGAAGCGGCGACAATGTAGTTTAGTCTAAACTCCGCACGACAATCGACCAACGGCAAAGATGCGACATGGAATGTTTTCCATGCCGCAATACCGCTGCGGCTTCATTGTCGCTGATGGGCCAGGTGGATAGACTTCGCCCCGACCTATAAAATTCCGCACCGCGCGGCTAATTCGAAACAGGAAGTGATATGGCAGACAGCGGCCGTAAACGAGCATTGATCACCGGTATTACCGGACAGGACGGATCTTACCTGGCCGAGTTTCTGCTGGCCAAGGATTACGAAGTACACGGCATAGTGCGCCGAAGCAGTTCCTTCAACACGCATCGCATCGAACACCTTTATGTCGATCCGCACAATCCCAAGGCTCGCCTTTTCCTCCATTACGGGGACCTGGTCGATGGCACTGGGCTTCGCGAGATTCTCACGCGCGTGCAGCCGGACGAAGTTTACAACCTGGGCGCGCAGAGCCACGTGCGCGTGAGTTTCGATCAGCCGGTCTACACGGTTCAGACCGATGCGCTCGGTACCATTAACCTCTTGGAAGCGATTCGCGACACGCGCCTTCCCACTCGGTTCTATCAGGCCTCCAGCAGTGAAATGTATGGCAAAGTGGTCGAGACGCCGCAGAAGGAAACGACGCCTTTCCATCCGCGTAGCCCTTATGCATGTGCGAAAGTATTCAGCTATTGGCAGACGGTGAACTATCGCGAGAGCTATGGGATGTACGCCTGCAATGGCATCCTCTTTAACCACGAATCTCCTCGCCGCGGCGAAACGTTCGTCACCCGCAAGATCACCCGCGCGGCGACGCGTATCAAAGAAGGACTCCAGGGCAAACTTTTCCTTGGAAATCTTGATGCGAAGCGCGACTGGGGCTTTGCCGGCGACTACGTCGAGGCGATGTGGATGATGCTTCAGCAGCCGCAGGCAGATGATTTTGTCATCTCGACAGGCGAAACGCATTCCGTGCGCGAATTTCTGGATGAATGTTTTGCGCTGCTGAATCTGGATTGGAAGAAATATGTCGATGTCGATCCGCGCTATTTCCGCCCTGCCGAGGTGGATTTGCTGCTGGGAGATTCCAGCAAGGCGCGCAGGGCGATGGGATGGAAACCCCGGGTAACCTTCAAGGGACTGGTGAAGATGATGATCGACAGCGACTGGGACATCGCTCATCGCGAAAAACTGATCGCCGAACAGGAGAAGAGATCTACTCGATGAAACCCTCCCCTTCCGATCGAATTCTCGTCACCGGCGGCGCCGGTTTTTTGGGCAGCTTTGTCGTCGAGCTGCTGCGTGCCCGAGGCTACAACGAAATCATCGTCCCGCGGCGCAAGGAATATGACTTGACGCAGCAGCAGGATGTGGAGCGGCTCTATGCCGAGAAGCGCCCCGACGTCGTGCTGCACCTGGCAGCCGAAGTCGGCGGCATCGGCGCGAATCGCCATAATCCGGGTCGGTTTTTCTTTGCTAATGCCGCAATGGGTATTCACCTCATCGAAGGCGCCCGCAAGAATGGTGTGAAGAAATTCGTCCAGGTCGGAACGATCTGCGCCTATCCCAATCTCACGCCTGTGCCGTTTCAGGAATCGAATCTCTGGAACGGATACCCGGAAGTAACCAACGCTCCGTATGGCGTAGCCAAGAAGGCGCTGCTGGTCATGTGCCAGGCTTATCGCCAGCAATATGGTTTGGACGCGGTTTATCTGCTTCCGGTCAATCTCTATGGCCCGCGCGACAATTTTGATCTGCAATCATCGCATGTGATCCCCGCCTTGATCCGAAAATGCGTCGAAGCTCGCGAGCGCGGCGATCGCGAAATCGTCGCATGGGGAACAGGCTCAGCCAGTCGCGAATTCCTTTATGTGGAAGACTGCGCCAAAGGATTGGTGCTTGCGATGGAAAAATACGATTCGCCGGATCCGATCAACCTCGGCAGCGGCCGGGAAATCACCATCCGCGATCTGACCCAACTGGTCGCGCGGCTGTGCCGATTTGAAGGAAAGATCACGTGGGACACGTCGCAGCCCGATGGCCAGCCACGCCGATGTCTGGATGTGACCGCAGCGAAGGAAAAGCTCGGCTTCGTCGCCGAGACTCCGTTTGAGGTGGGCCTGAAAAAGACGATCGAATGGTTCGAAGCCAACCGCGGCAAAGCACCGCGCACCTGAGAATTATCGGACTTCGCAACATCCCACCTGGAAGGATCAAACCGGTGAATCCGCCGGCAACGTTTAAGCCGGCCGGGCACCCGCGCAAGGCCACGCCCTCGCGACTGCAAACCTTGATTCGACCCAAGCGTAGCTCATAATGACACAGGCGGTGTTTCCCCTCGCAGAACATATCGTTTGCTCAGGCGGAAATGGGCCATTTCGTACATGGAGCGGCAGGAAATGAGCAAGACAGCAGTCGTCTGCGGCGGTGGTGGATTTATCGGCGGGCACCTCGTTGCGAAGCTTCTGGCCGAGGGCTATTCCAAGGTTCGCTGCATCGACATCAAGCCGACGGATGAGTGGTATCAGGTCCATCCTGCAGCCCAGAACATCGTTGCTGATCTCAACCTCCGCGATCGCGCTTTCGAAGCGGTCAAAGGAATGGACACCGTCTACTGCCTGGCCTGCAATATGGGCGGCATGGGCTTCATCGAGAACAACAAGGGCCTGTGCATGATCAGCGTGCTGATCAACACGCACCTGCTGATGGCGGCGCGCGAGTATGGAGTTCGGCGATACTTCTATTCCTCCAGCGCCTGCGTCTACAACGCCGACAAGCAGAAGGACAAGAAGCTCGACGTGTACCTCAAGGAAGAAGACGCTTACCCCGCGATGCCGGAAGACGGATATGGCTGGGAAAAGCTTTTTTCCGAGCGGATGTGCCGGCACTTCCGCGAGGATTTCAAGGTCGAAACGCGCGTTGCGCGATTTCACAATGTATACGGCCCGCACGGCACCTTCGAAGGCGGCCGCGAGAAGGCCCCCGCCGCGATCTGTCGGAAGGTCATTAACGCGAAACTGACCGGCGATCATTCGATCGAAATCTGGGGCGATGGTCATCAGACACGATCGTTCATGTACATTTCCGATTGCCTCAAGGGCATCGATATGATCACCGAAAGCCCGATTCATGATCCGATCAATCTTGGCTCATCCGAAGGCGTGAGCATCAATCAGCTCGTGGACATTGTCGAAGACATCGCCGGCATCAAGCTCAAACGCTCTTACAAGCTCGATGCCCCCAAAGGCGTCAACGGGCGCAACAGCGACAACACGCTGATCAAGAAGCTGCTGAACTGGGAGCCCAATACCCGTCTTCGCGATGGGATGGAAAAGACCTACCGGTGGATTTACGACCAGATGGCGCCGCGGTACGCCGGCTCGCGCGCTGCCGCGCCGGCGATGGCGCGCTGAACCATGCCCAGTGCACAGTCACCTCGCGAACCCGCAGGGATCGAAGGGGCCAAGCCTTCCCACGCTCCCCGGCGGAAAACGCTGCTGATTTTCAGCCAGACTTTTGTCCCCGATCCGGCTTCGGTGGGTCAGCATATCGCCGACGTGGCAATCGAAATGGCCCGGCGAGGCTATCGCGTGCGCGTCTATGCGTCGGGGCGCGGCTACGAAGATCCTTCGGTCAAATACCCGCGCCGCGAGAATCTGCATGGCGTTGAAGTTCGCCGATTTCCGCTCGCATCCTTTGGCAAGAAGAATCTGCCCCTGCGCGTCTTAGGAACGGCGGCCTTTCAACTTCAGTGCCTGATGCTGGGGCTTTTCACGCCGCGCGTGGATGGCATTTTCTTCAGCACTTCGCCACCGCTGGTGGGCATGATCGCAAGTCTCGTGGGCCTACTCCGGCGAGTGCCCATCGCCTACTGGGCGATGGATCTCAATCCCGATCAGCTCATTGCTCTTGGGAAGCTCAAGCCCACGAGCCTGACGGCAAGATTCCTGGAAGCGGTCAATCGCTTCATCCTTCGCCGATCGAATCTCATTATCGCACTCGACCGGTTCATGGCTGATCGTCTACTAAAGCGCGGAGATTATCGCGATAAGCTGATGGTCGCTCCGCCCTGGCCTCACGATGACAATATCGGATCGGGACAGGATTCCACAGCGACCAATCCATTTCGCGAGCGGCACGGGTTGAACGGAGAATTTGTCGTGATGTACAGCGGAAATCACAGCCCTTCCAATCCGCTCACGACGCTATTGGAAGCTGCGGTGCGTCTGAAGGATGAGCCAGATTTTCGATTCCTCTTCGTCGGTGGCGGACATGGAAAGAAGGAAGTTGAGCAATATATTCGCCAGCACAATCTGCAAAATGCGGTCTCGCTCCCCTACCAGCCGCTCGCACAGCTCGAGCATTCTCTTTCAGCCGCCGATGTGCATGTGGTGTCGCTCGGAAACGAGATGGTTGGCATCATCCATCCATGCAAGATTTACGGTGCAATGGCCGTGCGCCGGCCGATTCTGTTTTTTGGCCCTTCACCGTCGCACGTCGCCGATTTGCTGGACAAGCATCAGTTTGGATTGACCGTTGCCCACGGAAACGTGGACGGAGCGGTTGCCGCAATCCGACAACTGCACGACCGCGATGCATCAGCTCGCGCCGCGATGGGTTCGATTGGCCGTCAGGTCCTGGAGACAAGCCTCAGCCAGCGGATATTATGCGGCCAACTTTGCGATCGGCTGGAAGAGACGCTGTTTGGCATTCGAGCTTCCAGCTCGCTTTAGCTTTAGGAGATTCTGATGCGCTGGATGCTCTTCGTTTTGATCTTGGTTGGCATTGCTGGATGCGATAAGCAGATTCACGAAGCCCGCTCGCACACGCAGCCCGCGCCGGTGTTGAACGCGTAATCATCTAGACTAGAGCCGACACGCGCTCCACTGCGGCCATCGTCGGCTTCACGTATTCCGCGCCAAACAGGCACAGGTGATTGAGCAAGCTGTAAAGCTGATAGACCGGCTTGCGGATCGTGTGATACTCTGGCGGAAGCTTGCGCTGCCGCTGATAGGCTTTCATAAAGGCTGGCGTCACCGTGTGGAACAATTCTAAATAGGCGATTTCCGCCTCGAAGTGCGCATATTTGCAAAGAGGATCCAGCAGCGCAGCGATGTGCCATTGCCCGCATTCGTCTTGACGGGCCATGATGTTGGTGGACCACAGATCCCAGTGGAGAAGTCTGGGGCAATCTGAATGCGCGAGCAACCGATCGAGACGATCGTGGACTCGGCCAATCTGCTTTCGGCATTTCACCGGGAGCAGCGGTGATTTGTCGATCTCGCGCCAGATCGGGTTGAAAATCTCGCGATAGCATTCGTCCCATTTCTCAAACCGCGGCGGATCGCGCCCGATCACCCGCATGTAGCGATCACTGGTCCGTTCGTGAATCTTCAAGACAAGATCTGCCAGCTCGACCTGCAGCGCATCAAATTGCTCTGGCGTGCATAAGGTTTTGGCCTGGGCGAGATCGACGCCTTCGACAAACTCCATCAGGATGTAGCTGTGCGGATCGTCCAGGCTGCCAAGCTTATACAGGTAGACCTGCGGCGCCGGCACGCCGATCTCGCGGAGCAGCGTCAATTGCCAAGCTTCATCGGTATGGCTGTGGTCGACGCGATGAGGCGTGACTTTCAGGACGGCTTGGTGACCCTGTTTCGTCGATAATTTGAGGGTGGTATTGATCGACCCGCCCGACAGCGGCGTCGCCTCCGCCAGATCAACCGCGTCGCCCGCCCACTGCCGAATGATCTGGCCAAGCACCTGCCATGAAATGTCGATCTCATGCGTCATGCGGCGCTGGGTGCATCATCGCCGGAGAGGGATAATTTGCAATTCCAAAATCTCGAATTTCAAATTTCAAATTTGAGACTTGAGATTTAACATCGAGGCCTGAAATATGAATCTGAGTATCTGAAATCTGAGATTTGAAATTTCAGATTTGAGATTCTTAGTTACGACCGGCTCTTGCCGGCGGGCGGTGGTGAGCCGACCGCATGCAGCATAGAATGAATCCCATGCGGCATCTCCGTGCTTTTCTAGTGATTTGCGGCCTTTCGCCCGTATTGATCGGCTGCGGTGCGGTACCCTCGGTCGATCCGTCTGCTCCTCACGCTCCCAAGCTCGATTTTCCAACCACCGCCCCCGCGACTCCAGATCGACAAGCTGATTTCCACGTCGATCCCAAACAGGTCATCACGTATCTGGCCTCCGACGGCCTGCAAGGCCGCCTGATCGGCACGCCACAAATTCAGCGCGCGGCTGACCTGATCGCCGCCGATTTCAGCAAGCTGGGATTAAAAACCGTCCCGGGACTTGATGGCTATTTTCAGCCCTTTGAGATGACGACGAGTATTGAGCCGAATGCGCAAACCACCGTTCTCGAAGCCGACGGTCAGGCCTATCGCCCGGGCGACGAGATGATTCCACTCCGCATGTCGGCTGAGAAAACTGCTCAGGGCCCGCTTGCTTTCGCCGGCTATGGCGAAGAAATGCCGACGGCTCATTACGACGACTTTGCCGGAGTGGATCTGAAAGGCAAAATCGCCCTGATCTTGCGCTTCGAGCCGTCCGATCCCGCAACCGGCAAGAGTCGATTCGCCGACGCCACGCATGAGTATTCAGAGCACGCAGCACTCCAGACAAAGATTGCCGCCGTGGCTAATCACGGAGCGGTCGGCGTCATTTTCGTCAATCCACCACTTCGAAAGCCCAGCGATGGATTGATCCCTTTTTCTCGCATGGCCATGTACAACGCGCCGGTGCCGGTGGTGCAGGTAACGCCGTCCATCGCCGATGCGCTGCTCAAAGCCGCTGGCAGCGAGGATTTGGAATCACTGCAGAAGCAGATCGATCGATCGGGCAAACCGGATTCAAAGGAATTGGGAACAATGACGGCCAAGTTGGCCGTCGCGTTTCATCGCACGCAAAAGAGCGTTGAGAATGTCGTCGGCCTGCTTCCGGGCAAAGGGCCGCACGCGGATGAGTATGTGGTGATCTGTGCTCATTACGATCACCTGGGCCATGGCGGCCCTTACAGCCTTGCTCCCTGGTCACACGCGATCCATCACGGTGCCGATGACAACGCATCGGGCACCGCCTGCATGATGGAAATAGCTGATCGGTTTGCGCACGGTCCCCCGCCGGGGCGATCGATGCTCTTCATCGCTTTCACCGGCGAAGAGGAAGGGTTGATCGGTTCGGCTCATTTCGTAAACAATCCGCCGGTGCCAATCGACAAGATTGTCGCCGACTTGAACCTGGATATGGTGGGACGGGTCGAGGATGACAAGCTGCTGATCGGCGGCGAAGGCACCGCCGCCAACTTTCCGCAGATCGTGCAGCAGGCCAACCAAGGTTTGCCGCTGAAGCTGGGAGAATTTGGCAAAGGTGGCCTTGGCCCCAGCGATCACATGTCGTTTGCGATGAAGAAGATTCCGGTCCTGTTTTTCTACGACAAGATGCTGATCGACTATCACCGCCCCACCGACACCGCCGACAAAATTAATTTTAAAGGCTTGGATGAAGTGGCCACTCTCGGCCAGCGCGTCGCCGAGGCCATGACGACCATGCCTCGGCAGACCTACGACGACCAATACGATGCCCAGGGACTGACGCTGATGGGCATCTCGCACGGCTCCAGTGCTGCGCTCGGCGTTGTTCCCGATTACAGCCAGGGCGATGACAGCCACGGCGGTGTGCGCATCAGCGGCACCGTGCCCGGCTCGGCTGCCGAAAAATCAGGCCTGAAGGAAGGCGACGTCATTACCCAGTTCGATAAGACTAAAATCGATAACCTGATCGACCTGAGTAACGCCCTGGCCGAGGCCAAACCCGGGCAAAAGGTGAAGCTTCAGGTAAAGCGCGGCGGTAAGATAATCGAGATTGAAGCGACGCTCACCGAGCGAAAGTAGCAGAAGCCTCAAATCATCGGCAGGATTAGAAGGTTATGCAGATCGGCATCATCATCGTGGATCATGGCTCGCGGCGCGACGAGAGCAATCGCATGCTCGAGCAGGTCGCCGAGCTTTTTCATAAGCGATTTCGGGAGCGTTACGAAATCGTCGAGCCGGCACATATGGAACTGGCCGAGCCTTCGATTGCGACCGCTTACGGCCGTTGCGTCGCGCGCGGCGCGCAACGCGTCGTGGTCGTCCCCTTCTTCCTTGGCCCGGGGAAGCACTGGACCCGCGATATTCCGCAATTGACAGCGCAGGCGGCTTCGGAGCATCCGCACTCCAAATTCCACATAACACCCCCACTTGGGATCGACGATCTCATTCTGGAGCTTTTGGACAAACGCGCCAGCGGATGCGCGGCCAAAGAGTATATTTGCGACATCTGCAAAGGAACGCTTCGTTGCGGCGATCCGGATTGCGTCGCCGAGCAAAACAAGATTTAAGACCGAGGCTTGCGGACAAACAGTCCCGCGAACTCGGCAAATCCCCTGACCTGCTTGGCGAAGCGATCATTCAGATCCGGATCGGTCAGCTTACCCGACGAATCCAGCTTGCTGAGCACCGAGTTGACGAAAATGCGATTCGGAAAGATGTGGGCATTTCGATAGCCAAAGACCATCTGCATTTGCTCAACCGCCCGTAGTCCGCCCCACTCTCCACTGGCGACGCCAACGAACGCCACCGGCTTATGCTCAAAGCTCTCAGGAAATTTGAGCATGTCGATGAAATACTTGAGCGCGCCGGGGAATGACCCGTTGTATTCCGGCACCACTACGTGCAACCCCGCGGCGGCGTAAACCTTTTCCTGAATCTCGACAAAAGTCGCAGGCTTCTGCCGATAGGCGGCCGGCGCGAACAGATCAGGCGGGAGCGATTCAAGGCTATAAAGCTCAACCGCCACACCGGCCTCACGGTAATGCCGCTCGATTTCGCGCGTGATGCGAAGCGTATTGGATGCGGGACGATTGGTGCCGCTGATCAGAAAAATCGAATGTTGCTCTGGCATGCGCCGATCCGCCATCTCACTTGAATCGGCAAAGGGTAATAGCAGACGTGAAACGCCGCCAGAGCGGGGTCAATCCTGCGATTCAACCGCGCACGAAGCCGGCTCGTCGGTCACGGTGAACAGCGTCACCTCGGGCCGGCACCAGTCGAGCACGCGCTGGCCATACGACAGGCCGCGATTCACGTACAAATGGCGTCCATTGACGGCGTAGTAGCCGTGCGTGAAATGACGGAAGCGATGTGGATAGAGCCGTCGGCCGACCGGTCCGGTGCCGACTTGGCGCCCATGCGTGTGGCCGCTGAGCATCCATTGCCAGGGGAATTCCATCAGCTCATTGCAATTGGCGGGATTGTGGTTCAGGCAGATGATCGGTTGGTCGGCATGAAGCCCGTTGAATCCCTTTTGTGCATCGATGCTGCCGGACCATTCATCATCCAAGCCGACAACCGCTAATGGAGAATGGGCACCGGGCGGACAGACATAGTGCACGCTGTTACGCAGCACGATTAAGCCATGGTGGATCAGACTGCGCTCCAGATGATCCGCGCGGCGTTTGCCTTCCTTGCTGAAGGCTTTTCCATAGACACTGTAATCGTGATTGCCGAACGTGCAGATGACGCCAAACGGCGCTTTGAGATGCGCGAGCAATGAGGCGACGCGATCGGCATAGCGATAGCCGCCTGTGATCAAATCCCCCGTGACCACCACAAGCTGCGGCTCAAGCTCATTGACCCAATGGATGAACTGCTCGAGATATTTCCGCCAGACGACTGGGCTGTAATGCAGATCGGAGATTTGCGCGATCTTCATCCCGACCAGATGTGGATCCAGATTCGGCAGCGGCATCTTGCGACGATGAATATCGATCCACCGGCGATGCACCGGCAGCGAATGAATCCCCGTCAGCCCCACCCGCGCAAAACTCCGCCAGATCGCATGCCGCCAGCGCTTCTGGCGTCCCCAGTGCGGCGTTCGTAGATAATGAACAAGCTCTTCAACCATTTCCTGCCGGGGCACAAAATGAACACGTATCTTATTCCAAGGCGGCTAGCGCGGCTTCGATCTCGCCGGCCGCGTGTCCGTCGCCGACTTCCTGCGAGGCCTTGATGCCTTCGCGATAAGCTTCTTTCGCTGAGTCGAGATGCCCCAGTTCCTCCAGGACTTGCCCCTTCTGGTGATACGCGTAGCAATAGCCACGATCCAGCGAGATCACTCGATCGAGATATTCCAGCGCGCGATCGGCATCTCTCATCTTCTTGAATTCGAGCGCCATGCCATAAAGCAGAAAGGTGTCGTTTGGCTGGCGGGCCAGCAACTGTTGAAGCTGGCGCATCCGTGGTGTCGTTGTATCGTTCATCCGATCCATTCCTCCACCGGTACTCGCGGACCGCGAGCGAATCTTGTCGAATATTATCAAAACGGTCCTGCTCACGGAGGGTCACAAATCGCCGATTTAATGCTTCATTAGCGCCTTGTTGGAGTGCCAGGCCCAGGCGACGTGCCTTCGATCTGCCATTGCAGGATCCCGGCTGACCAGTTTGGCTGAAGCTGAGTATCAATCCGAATCGCCGTTGTCTTGATCGGCTTGAAAGTCACGCGATTGAATTCGTCCATTTTTGTGCCATAGGGCGAAGCCTCCTCAACCGGCGCCCACTTGCCGTCGGCCGTTCGATACATCAGCTTCCAGGATTCAGGTACCCGGCAATGACGATGTAGCCGGGTTTCATCCCACCAGTAAACGGAGACTGCCGAAACTCGCTGCGGATGATCGAAGGTGTATTGCACCCATTCCGCCGTCCCGCGATGGTCCCACCAGGTGAAGCGCGAAATCGTTTCGTCATCGGACGCTTTGGGTTTGCGACCATTGTTGAGCGCGCTGAGCGTATCGGAAGGATTGGTGTGCGATGCGGTCGGGGTGGCCGACTCGGCAATCGAAGCCGGCAGAGCATCCGCGGGTGAGCGCGGAATCCAGACGCACATCGAAACCGGGCCGCGATTGGCATTGGCAAAATAAGGAATCGCGGTGATGTCTGCTGGAGAGGGATCCGTAGAACCTGCAAACGAAGCCAGGCCTTGAGCATGAATGACCGTGATGCCATCGAGCATCTCAGGCTTAAACTCGGTGCTGAGTTGCACATCATCTGGCAACGAAAGATTTCTCACCCGGCCATTGTTATCCGTCGACTCCAGGCAATAGACCACCGGCCCTCGAGACAGCGCGATGCGACCGGCCGTCGAAGCGATTCGGGAATCAGCAGCGATACGGTGCGCCGGCATCTGCATCGTGATTTCAATAACGTCGCCTTTCGACCATCGCCGGTGAATTTTGGCATAGCCTTTGTTAATTTCCGTCGAAACTGCATTGCCATTCACCAGGACATGGAAGCCATTAGTTTCCGGCCGGCCAACTGGCTTATAGAGCTCTTCCCGCCCCGCCGACGTCTGGCACCAATCGGGAACGCGGAAATTCAAATCGAATTCGCTGGGCTGATCGCTTTCAATCGTGAGCCGAACCGTGCCCTCCCATGGATAACGCGTCTCCTGACGAAGCGAAACCGCGTTCCCCGCCACCCTCGTCTGCACCGTCGATCCGACATACAGATTGACAAATAATCCGCTGCGGTCCGTGGCATAAATTTCGCCCGGCATCCCGCCAAACAATTTCAAAAACATCGGCGGGCAGCAGGGACATGAATGCCAGGCCCAGCGCAGCCGATTCTTCCCGGCCTCCAGCGGATTTTGATAAAAGTATCGATTCCCGTTCAACGAAACACCGCAGAGGGCACCGTTGTAAAGCACACGCTCCAGCTCATCGGCATAGCGCGCGTCGCCGAGGTTCTGATTCATGTGTTCATGAAACATGCCAGCGGCAACCGCCGCGCAGGTTTCGAGATAGCCGTTGTTCGGCAGATCAAAATCGCCTCCGAATTTTTCTTCGCCCGCAATCGCACCGACGCCGCCGGTCACATACATCCGACGATAGACCATGCTGTCCCAGAAGCGCGTGGCATCGGTGAAGTAATCGTTTCGATCGGTGACGGGAGCCAAAGCCGTGATGCTCGTCGCAAGCAAAGTCGCGCGAACGGCATGGCCCTCGATGGCAGGTTGCTGAGAGACAGGAATGTCATCCTGGTCGTAGGCGCCAAAATCCGGCCGGCCCTTGTGATTGCCGCGGACATCGATCCAGAACTGTGCAAGGCTCAAATACTTCGACTCATCCACCGCGAACGGCATCTGCTTTTTGAGTTCCGGATGCTCACGGAAGAGCTGATACATCTCCGTGAATGAAAGCTCCGCGATCGCATGGCCCGGAATGAGATTCCGCCGCGGCGGCGGGCCCATCAACTCGCACATGTAGTTGGCCATCCGCGCAGCCACGCGCAACAGGTCTGTTTTTCCGGTGGCCCGATAATAATGGACGCCCGCTTCGACCATGCAGCCGGCGTTGTAGAGATCATGCTGCCAAAGATCGTTTCCACCATTGCCGCCCCATCGATGCGTCGGCTCCTTGAGCTGCGTATAGGTATTGATGTAGCCGTCGGGGTCTTTGGCTGCTGCGGCGGCGATACGCTGGATATATCCATCGATACGATGCTCAAGCTGCTGATCCGGCTTCTCCGCCATGAAGTCGGAAGCGCCGGTGATCGTTTCATAGATCAATCCGTCGTACCACGGCGGCCCACCATGCTCTCCGCCCTTTCCATCGCGAATTTTGTCGAAATTGGACAGCGCCCCATCCTTTTCAAACTTGTCGAAGCAGTCGTTAATCGTGACCGTTCGCCAAATCTGGCGCTTGGGGGACCAGAACGCATCATTGATTTGTACATTTCGGATCGGCACGGTCGTCAGAGCCGGGCTGGAAGCCAATCCAGATGTGCAGATCGTCGCCATCGTGCACAGAAACGTTAGCACGCGATTTCGCGTCAGCATGAGAAATCCTTTGGGCAAGGCACCGACAGGTATTACCCGAAAGAGCGAGAAAAGTTAGATGCGTGAATATGAATGGAGAGCGGCGGCCCCCCTGCCCGCGATTTCACCATAACGGATACGCAGGGATCGTGGATGACCTAAAGAGCCGCGCACGAAGTAAGCGGATTTGCGCGACACCGCGTCAATCCGCTTACTTCGTGCGCGGCTCCTTCAAATTTCGCGCCGCTCGCTGCACGCAGGAGCGATGCCCTCCACTACGCCTTTATAGATCGGCCAACGCCTGCGAAAGCCGGCGCACCTGGTGAAGCGCCATGCCGCCGAGCTTCGGAATTGCGCCACCAACGTGTGGGACGATCGCATTTCCAAGTCCGAGCCGCGAAGCTTCACGAAGGCGCTGTTCGATCTGCGCGACACTGCGAATTTCGCCGCCCAATCCAAGTTCGCCAACCGCGATCGTCCCGGTCGGCAGCGGGCGATTCATATGAGCCGACGCGATCGCAAGTGCGATAGCCAGATCAATCGCCGGCTCGGCAACCTTGACTCCACCTGCAATATTCACGAATACATCGTCTGCAGCCAACCGCATCTCGGCCCGTTTTTCGAGAACGGCAATGATCATGGCCACGCGGTCGGAGCTGACGCCGCTGACTTTGCGCTTGGCCGCCCCAATGACACTGGATGCGGTGAGCGCCTGCACTTCGACCAGCAGCACCCGGCTGCCTTGCATCGCGGCCGTGATGATCGATCCACTAGGTGGCCCACCCGGCCCATATTGCTCGACAAACAGATTCCCCGGATCGCGCACCTGGCTAAGCCCCTGGCCGGTCATTTCAAACAGGCCCACTTCATGCGTGCTGCCGAAGCGGTTCTTGATGCAGCGTACAATGCGATGTGAGTGAAAACGATCGCCTTCGAAATAGATCACCGTATCGACGATATGCTCGACAATCTTCGGCCCCGCCAGCGTGCCAGCCTTGGTCACGTGCCCCACGAGAATCACCGCGATGCCGCTCGCTTTGGCCAGATAGACCAAGTCCATGCAGCAATCGCGAAGCTGCGTCACCGACCCGGGCGCCGCCGGCAACTGCGGCTTATAGATCATTTGGATAGAATCGATCACCACGACCGCGGGCTGCACCTTGTGAATCTGATTGATAATCCGCTCGACATTTGTCTCGGCAAGAATCAACAGGTTTTCTGAATCGACTCCCAACCGCGATGCCCGCAACTTGGTCTGCCGAGCCGACTCTTCGCTCGTCACATAGAGCACGCGCGACGAGGATTTGCCTTCCAGCTTGCTCGCTGCCGATGGCTTTGCCAGCTCGTGCGCCATCTGAAGCAACAGCGTTGATTTGCCGATGCCCGGCTCCCCGCCGACCAGCACCGCAGAACCTGGAACGACGCCGCCCCCAAGCACCCGATCGAATTCTTCGATTCCAGTCGGCCGGCGCGGCGTATCGCTCTCGTCAATCTGCTCCAGCGTCAACGGCTCCACCCCGTGCGTCAGATCGGCTGTTTGACCGCCCGCCACTCGCGACTCCGCTCGCGCATCCGGCGTCGGCGCCTTGTATTGCTCCAGGCTGTCCCACGTGCCGCAATCGGGGCACTTGCCCATCCACTTGGGATGGACGCTGCCACAGTGGTTGCACAAAAACTGCGTTCGCGATTTGGCCATGTGTAGATCAATTATAGAAACCAACTCAGCCAATGGCATCCGGAGTCCACGCGACGACATCAAGTTGATGGGCATAGTGCAGCAGAGGCTGCGACGGCGGGAGTTCAATGCCCGCCGCTGCCGCCATCGTGTTTTCCCGAATTTGTGCGGTGGCCGGCTGGAGCGGCCAGGGCATGTGGCTAATGTCACAACGGTGTATACCCCGGTCCGGTTGGACGGCATAAAGACAATATCGTGCCGTCAAAAAATGCTCGAGCGTTCCCGGGCGGGTCTCAAATAATTCGCCCACCGGCTCATATTCCGCTTCAAACTTCGCAGGCGGTGCTCTTCGATGCGTACGCGTGCAGGAATATTCGATGCGCGATCCCAACCGACCAACATGGATGCTCGCATCAAAATAAGGCAGAAAAAATCCCGATCGCGCCGCGCGCACCGCCAGCCAGTTGGTCGCATCGAGACTGAAAAACCAGACGCCCGGCTTGCCGCCAACGGTCACGTAAGTGCGAACGTTCAGCTCGGGAAAGGCGCTGGTTCCTGGAATCGGCGGTAGTCCCCGAGCGCGAATGCTGCTCATGCGAAAAGGCACCACACCAACCCAAGCCGAGCCGTCAAAGAGGTCGAGCTCCAACTCCTTAGGCAGCAGGCTCCTGACCTGGTCCGCCGCGACCGGCCAATGCATGAACAGCAGCTCATGCCATCGCATGAACATCCGCCAAGGACGGTCAGGAGCTGGCCACGGACGTGGTGCGCGGGCGGATGCCTTTGCCGGACTCATTGCCATATCAGTCATCGTGCTGCCAGTGCCAATTTCCTGCAAATGATATGGGCCGGCCCCCGCGCCGCGGGTATCATGAATCCGTGCAATTATCCGATCAACAGCAATCTTCGCTGCTGAAAATGGCTTGCCAATCGATCCGCGAAACGCTGGCGGGCAGTGGGAAAAATCCGCCCGCCTGCGATGATCCGGTGCTTCGTCAGCCGGCTGGCTGTTTTGTCTCGCTCCATGGATTGGCCGACCATCGGCTGCGCGGATGCGTTGGCCGACTCGAAGCAGAAAATTCATTGTGGGATGTCGTCTGGGTGACTGCGGGAAACGTCCTTCGCGATCCGCGCTTTCAAAATAATCCCGTCTCCATTCCCGAGCTTTCATCCTTGAGCATTGAGCTGAGCATCCTCTCACCCCTGCGCCCCGCAGCCCATCCGCTCGATTTTGATCCGAAAGAGCATGGAATCTATCTGATGTGCGCTGGCCGGAGCGGCTGCTTTCTGCCTCAAGTAGCCCGACAGACCGGCTGGTCGCGCGAACAATTGCTCGGACGCCTCTGCACGGAAAAAATGGGCCTGCCATCGACGTTCTGGATGAATGCCGGCGCACTGCTTCAGACTTTCACCGCGCTGGTCATCGGCCCCGTCTCGTTCCAAAGCGCCGAAGCCGGCAGCTTTGAACCTGCTTAAAGCGCAAGCAGGTTGTCGATCTTCGCCGCGCAGATGAAATCATTTTCTGACAGTCCGCCGACTGAATGGGTCGAATAGCGGACCCGGCACTTGTTGTAACCGACTTCCAGGTCGGGGTGGTGGTCCTCGCGATTTGAAATCCAGGCCGTCGCGTTCACGAAGGCCATCGTCTCATAATAGTTGGCGAACTTGAAAGCACGCGAGATTTCCCCACCGTTTCGCTCCCATTGCGGAACCTGTTTTGAAAGCGACGCCACCTGCTGATCGCTCAGCTTCGCGACTTTTCCTTCGCAAGCCTTGCAGCTCTTGTGCGCCAGATCGCTGGATTTGGATGCTTCAGGCATGAAACCTCCTTCGGTTATTTGAGATTCAATCATAGCCTTTTGCAGTGGAAGTCGTGCAGGTGCTATGTAGCAAGTGCAATCGGGCGTATGATTGCAAGCGGACCCATGCGATGGATCATCGGCGACATCCACGGCATGTTTGTCGCGCTCGATGCGTTGATCAATCAAATCGAGCGGCAGGATCATTCCCCACACTTGATTTTCGTCGGCGATTACGTCAATCGTGGGCCCGATTCGCGCAAGGTGATCGATCGGCTGCTGGCGCTTCCTCGCGCCAGCTTCGTCCGCGGCAATCACGATGACATTTTTGACCTGATCCTCCATTCGCAAAGTTTCAGCAGCTCGCCCGATGGCATCGATTCGCTGGCGGCCTTCAGCTGGTTCATGCAGTTTGGCCTCGTTCAAACACTGGTTTCCTACGGCGCTGATCTGGCCGAGCTGCAATGGCTTCAGACTCATCCCAATTTTGAAAAGCTCACTCAAATGCTTCGCTGTGTGCCAGATGGGCATCGGCAGTTCATCAAAGATCTACCGGGCGTGGTGGAACATCCGGACATTTTTGTGGCGCATGCGATGTGGAACGTCGATGAATCCGATTTATCGCCTTCAATCGAATCGCGATTGAAAAGCGAAGCTCATCTTCGGCATCAGATCATCTGGGGACGCTACAGCGGCGAAGAAATTCACCGCCATAAGCGATGGAAACGTACCGGCTATTTCGGGCATACGCCGGTGCTCAATTATCGCGATCATGAAAAGCCCTTGCCGCTGACGGGACCGAGCATCGTATTGCTGGACACTGCGGCCGCGCTGGTTCCCGAGGGACGATTGACTGCGCTATGCGCGGATGACGGTCAGATGATTCAGGTGGGAAGGCGCGGAGAGATAATCGCGTAATTAACAATGTTTAGCGGTCGCGCTTGCGCGACGTTGACCGCGCCTTTCATTGCAGCGCCCAACGTCGCGCAAGCGCGACCGCTAAACGTGGTATATAAACTGACGCGTCTTCTTCAGAATTCCTGCGCATCGGGCGTCATCACGCTGACTTTTTCTAGCAGGATGTAATTTCGCCCGTGATATTCCGTCACCATTCCCGTCACCCGGAATTTCAGATCGCGATTCTGCTGGGCGATCGCATTTTCCATCATGGTCAGCCGCATATTGGGAAGGATGATCATCGGCGGATCGCGGAGGGTCTTGCCATCCGACTCAAATACCAGTTCCGATTGCAGGCCATCGTTGCTGTGCCCCAGGCGCGCGACGCGATCGATGATGTAAGACCCCTCCGGGAGCAGATGAACCACCGGCGCTGACGGGGTAATCGCCCCGCGCCCGCTGGTCTTGTCCACATCAACACCCGTCGAGGGCCTCGTCAGCGGCTGCGATGAATCGGCCGGTGGCTTGAGCAAGTCATCCAAAACCTGGTCCGGCGAGGGCTGCGTCGTCGCCGACCTTTTCCCATTCTGATCCGAAGCAGGCTGCGTCGCTGGACCAGAAGTTTGCGCGATGGCATTGATCGACATCAGCAACACCGCCGCCGACAAAACACGAGCTTTCATACCGTTTCCTACGCTAAGAGGCAGATAAAGGTCTGCGATTTCGATTGCGCACCCTGAGCGCCAACCATCCTTTATCGGCTTTTGCCCCGCGCCAAGTCAAACCGACGCCGAACCCCCTGCCAGCGGCGGTTTCGCTTCGATATACCGCCGATGGACATCCAGATAACAATCGTGGATCAATTGATCGGCCTCGCTTGAAGACATCCATTGCGATGAAAATCCAGGAACATCCGGATCGATCGCCGCGCGGGCTGCCGCGATCAGATGCGCCAGAAGATCGCGGGCATCCTCATCGCCCACAGCCAGGCGGATGGTCGAAGGCGTAATCCCCGCCTGCCGTTGGGATTCTTCATTCAATTCTGAATGCGTCGTCAATCCCGGGCAGCTCACGATCGTATTCGATTGCCCCAGGCTGATCATGTGCGCAAACGTCGGATCGAGGCTGTCGAAGAACCGCTGGAAGGTTTGGCGCGGCAAACTTGGCATGTCGATCGTGAACAGTGGTGCGGGCAAACCCAGAAACATCAGCCGCTGGCACGTCGCATGATTTGGATCGTTTTCCAACGCCGCGCAATGCACCTTGATCTGCGGATGCGAGGCGAAAAATCGCGCGAGGATGATCGTGTTGATACACTTGGTGATCATGCGGACATCGAGCGTGCGGATTCCCTGAAGCACCTCGAATGCCGCATCCGCATTCAAAAACGCGCCTTTCACGTAATAGACATTCCAGAACATGCTCTGCTGCCAGGAGCGATTCCCGACCGATTGCCCCTTGGGAATGAACATGTCTTCATTGCGCCCAATCACAACCCCAGCGATGGCCGAGCCGGTGCCGGTCAGGTCCTTGGTGTAGCTGTGAATGACAAAGTCCGGCCGCTCGCGCGGATCGCTGCGCTGCAAAGGCCGACATAAAAAAGGCGTGCCCACCGTCGCATCCAGCAGCACGCGAAACCCGCGTTCATGCGCCTTCGCACAAATGCCCGGCACATCCAGCACATACCCCTGCGGATTGCAGGGCGACTCGAGATAAACGTAAGCCTCTTTTGGCGCACCCGATGAAGGCGACAGCCGATCGCGATGATCGCGCTCGACCCGATCCAGGCACCGCGCAAAATCATCCGCGCCGTATCCGTCGAAGTATTCGACCGCGATGCCAAGATTGGCCGGCTTCGCGTACCAATCATGAATGAGCTGATGTGCCCCGCCATAGATCGAGCGTGCGGAGATCAGCAAGTCCCCTTGCCCAAGCACGTGGGCGAGTGCCGCATCGATGGCGGCCATGCCGCTGTTGAAATTCCACGCGAGGTAATCGCGGGCGTAAGGCCCCGCTTCCAGATCGACAATATAATTTGCCAGCGAAAGCGAAGTCGGGTTCAGCAGCCTCGAATAAATCTGCTCGAGAAATTCCTTGCCTTCAAACGCCTCGGCCACCCATTCCGCACACGCGTAAACATACGTCGCCGTTCGCGCGATCACCGGCGTCGCCGAGAAAATCGCCGACACATTGTCGAACATCGCATAAGGCCCCTTCGCCGCCTGCGTGCTCAGGCTCAGGCCCAGGGACTGATACGTCCGTCGAAGTGGGTTTTGCAGCGTGTCCAGCAACTTGGCGATCTGGAAGGCCAGGAATTTCTTGGCGTTGAAATAGGCGACGCGGTCGCTGCGATCCAGCGAATCGATCGTCTGCGCGGTCAGATGCCAGAGCCGATTCAGATCGGCACTGCATTCGTAAAGGCGCTCGACAATTCGCGAAAGCGTTCGCCCCCACTCGCTGGCCGGGTCGATGTGATAATGCTCGAGCTGCTCGCCCACCAAGGCTTCAGCACTCGTAGCGTTCGTACTCTTTCGACGCGGCGAAAGTGCTCGCATCGCGCGAAGATCGCTTTCGTCGAAATGGTCATTCCTTTGAGCATTCATCCGTGAATTCCTCAAAATTGGCCCGCTTACAGCACTCACGGCGCGGCCGATGGCGTCCCGCACTCCGGGCAGATGCCGCTCGTGCTGCCGCGCAGATCATACCCACATTGCGGGCAAAGCCCGTCTCGCCCGCGAATTTGCCGGAGGACCTCCCGCCGTCTTCGCACGAGCCACGCGATCCCAGGCATCGCCAGCACAATAACCAAAAACAAATGCGGCAGCGTCACTCCCCACACCGGCGTCGGCGGCTCCAGCAGATAATGTCGCACGCTCTCATGATAAAAGCCAAAGCCCAGCGGCCCCCGCGGCTGATGAAATCGTCGTGGCAAAGGCTTATCAAAATAGATCCATTGGTCCTCCGGCGCGCTCGCCAGAGGCTTTTCCCATTCAAAAACAAGCAGCCCGAATTCCGACGTGATCTCCAACCGATCCCCCGGTCCACGCTGCCGCCAGAGCACATCGCAATGGCTGTAACTACGCGCCCAAAGCACTGTCGCGCCCAGTGCCGCCACCAGCATCGCCGCGCAAACGAGCCCGCTCAGTACACGCCTCAATCGTGAAGACTTGGCCAAACGATTATCCTCGATTTTCAATTGATGATATGCGTAGAAAGCGCTTCCTCCCCCAAGTCATCGTCCCGACATCGGGTTCAAGGCGTCGCAGGCGTTTGAATGTTTAGCTTTTTCGGGTGAGATTTTTCGAACGCCAGGGAAGGAGCCTGCGAAGGACTCGCATCATACCGGCGTGAAGCCGAAGGACGTGGATGCGGAATTCGAGGGCTTGGAGGGAAAGATCTTTGGGCTCGATCTCGAGGCCGCGACGGACCCATTTCAGGGCGTCGTCGAATCGGCGAAGGTGCTCGTGAGCCAAGGCCAGGTTGTAATGGCAAAGGACGCTGCGCGGCTCGAGCTGAAGCGCTTCGCGGCAGGTTTCGATGCCGTCGTCGTAGCGGCCGGTCATGAACTGCGCAACCGAGAGGTTCTGCCAGGCGGCGACGTTTTTAGGATCGATCTGAACGAGCCGCTTCAGACATGCGACAGCGGCGCGGTGCTGCCCGGTGTCGGTCAATAAATTGGAAAGATCCCGCAACAACTGGGCATCCTGCGGCCGCAGAAGTAACTCGGCACGCAGATGCTTGCGCGACTGAGCCAGATCGCGCTGACGATAATAGAGTTCGCCGAGGCGAAGGTGTGCGCCGGGATAAGTCGGATCAAGATGGAGCACGCGCGCGAAGGCGTCGGCCGCCTCCGCGTTGCGCTCCAGGCGCAGCAGCCATTGCCCATGGCAGAAATGCGGGGCCGGCTCGTCGGGCGCCAATTCGATCGCCTGGCGGTATTTCTCGCCGGCATCATCGACGCGACCCATTTCGCTTAGAAGATCGCCAAGGTCCAGCAGCGTGTCGGTGTTGCCGGGATCCTGGCGCAGGCCGATGACATAATGCTGCCGGGCAGCTTCCAGTTCGCCCTTGCCCCAGTAGGCTTCGGCGATGCGGATCTGGACTTCCGGATAATTCTCATCCAGATCAAGCACCTTCTGCCAGCAGTAGATCGCTTTGTCGAACTGCCCGCGATCCCGCAGGCTGCAGCCAATGTTGTAATAGCAGTGCGGGCAATGCTCTTTGTAGAGCCGGGCGAGGTAGAACATTTCCTCGGCCTTCTCATGCTCGCCCAGATCGCTGTAGGTGATGATGCGATGGCAATAAGACGACTCATGTGATGAGTCGATCGATTCCATTTTTTCGAACGTGCTTAAGGCTTCGGAAAGATTGCCGATGCGGTGCAGATCGATGCCCAGATGCTGAAGGGCCTGAAGATCATTGGCGTCGATACCGATCGCCCGGCGGTAGGCTTCGATCGCCTCGTCGTAGCGCTCCATTTCATCGAGCGTGAGGCCGATGTTGAAGAACCACCCGCCGTTGTAGGGGTTGATGGAGGTGGCGGCGCGGAGTTCCTCAAGAGCCTCCGCCCAGCGTCGCTGTTCGAACAGCTCCTGCGCTCGTTCCACCCGTCGCTCTGCGTCGTCCCATTGATTCATGGCGATCGCTATTAAGGCAAGCCGACGCGAAAATTGTCCCAGTGACGCGTCCAATTTACACGTCGGGCTAATTCGTTGGCAAGTCCATTGCACGCATTCTGGAGAATGTTTTTTCTTATTTTGCGGGGGGATCTGCCGGGTGTTTACAGGACGTTGGATTACCTCGCAGGCGGGTCGAGCCGTTCCATCTCGCACGACCGATCCAGACCTTCCCTGTGTCGTCGCGCGGCAGTGCTTTTGCGCAGGCGTAGAATACGGTAAGTTTGGCCCCCGCGACGATGAATGCAAAGGCGGAGCATGGCAGGCGCATCAATCGTCGGAACAGACGAGAATTCAGCGGCGCGACGGGGTGATGGAAAGACGGGGTTCGACGGTGGCGAAAGTCCGGTGGGTCAGCACGATGGTGGCAGCGATTCTGCTGGCCATCGCGCCCCGCGCATTCTCCGACGATTCGAATCTGCCTCCGGCCGGTCAGCTCGTTCAAGAAAATCTTGATCATCTCAAAGCCGACCTCACCAGCGCTAATTCCACCACGACCAACCGCGACGAAGCTGCGAGGCGATTGGTTTCGCGCCACACGTCGGATGCCGACACAATTCTCACACAGGTATTGGCCAACCCTGGAAATGCATTGGACCCGGCAAAGCTATCCATCGCCCGCGCGCTGGCCGATGCACCTGATCCGGAGCCGCGCTTTGAAGAGTCGATGGCGAGCCTGATGGGCAATCGCACCGTCGCTGAAGGTGCTGCGGCAGCACTCGGACGCTATGCCGCCACCGGCAATCTCCAGGCTCAGCAAAGGCTGCTGGCCGTCGCGCAGGATTCGGCACTTCCCGCGGCAATCCGAGATTCAGCCATTCGCGCCTTGGGCAATGTGGTCAATCAGACGGTAGCGAACACGCTCGTAGGATTGCTGAATGATCCGCGCCCTGCTGTCAAATTGGCCGCCAATGATGCCCTCATTCAGATGACCGGCCGGGCCGATCTTAATCATAACGATCAGGGCTGGCAGCAATGGAGCGTCCAGCATCAAGGCCTCAATGATGTTGCCTGGCGCGAACAAGTTCTTCAGAGCCGCTCGGCTCACCAGGAATCGCAATTGCGCTCCGCCACCGGCACCGAAACCGCCCTCAAGGCGATTCTGGACAAGCTCTATGCCGACGCTCAGCAGCGGAAGGACGAAGCCGCCGTCAAATCGCTGATCTTGCAATATCTCAACAGCAGCGATCCCGCGCTCCGCGCCAATGGCATCGATCTGGTGAGCAATGCCTTCCTCGGCGGCCAGACTTATCCGACCATCGAAGCCCACGCGAGAATCAAAGAACTGGTCGGCGACAGTGATCCCACCGTCCGCCAGCGCGCTGCCGAGACGCTCGCCAAGCTCAACATCGAAGGTGCGCTGCCGGTCTTGATTACCCAAGCAGCCCAGGAACCCGATCCGGCTGTTGAGCGGGTGCTGGTCGCGTCAATTGGCCAATTACGCGATAAGCGAGCCGTTGGTTTTCTGGAAGAAAAGCTCAACTCGCCGGCGATCGTGCTTTCGGTCGCGTTGAAGGTGGCCGATGCGCTGGATTTGATAGCGGTCGATGATGCGCAATTGCGATCGCAGGTCGCCGGGCAATTATGGAACGCCGCCCAGCATGCGGCCAATTCCAATCGTCCAGATGGCGTGCAGCTGCAGGCGATCTATGTACAGGCAATGGGGCCGCTGAGCCAAGCGAGTTATGCCGGTAAATACCTGCCCTTGCTGAGTGACCCGCACCCTGAACTGCGCATCGCCGCCTTTCACGCAATGGGCGAGCTACATGATCCCAACTGGGCCTACCAGATGGCTCAGAAGCTGCAAAACGAGCCTTCTTCGCAAGTGCGTATCGCGGCTATCGAAGGCCTGGGCGAAATCGGGAATTTCGAAAGTGTTGCCCGGGCCATCTATGACGAGTCAACGACCGCTAACGAACTGGATAAGCAGGTGCGCGCGAAGGCCTGGGACGTGTTTCAGCAATCGCTTCGCACCGCTCAAAGCGCAACTGCCCTGCAATATTGGGTTGATCAGCTCCAGAACCAGCCCGATCGCCAGATCGTTGTGCTGGAAGCGATCATCAACAAGCTTCAACTGGACGCACAAAACGCAACTGACTCGCAGAAGCGCAAAGACCTGCTCGATAATGTTGCCAGCTACCAGCAGACCGCGGGCAAGACGTACATGGACCTGAAGAACCCGCAGCGAGCGGCAGTCCTGTTTCGCCAGGCACTCGATCACTACGAGCCGCCGGGCGCGCCGATTCAGCCGAATCAGGTCACGCTGACGCTGGTCAATCAGCTGATGAAGGCCCTGCTGGATGCCAAGGAATATGACCAGGCGGTTCGCTTCGCGCGAGAAGAATCGGATCGAAACGAGAGTGCTTTCCGCGGACTCAGCGCCGCCATCCGAAATCGCGCCGATGAACTGGCCACCGCCGGCGGCGCCAACCAGGACAGGCCAATAAATCGCATGGCCTTGGCCGATGCGACGAAGCTTATCGACGCGGCCCAGAGCGATCCGAATCTGAAACTCGCGCGCAACGACAAAGACAGCCTGGCGCGAATCAAATCGGACATTCAGGACACGCTCGCCGGCCGACGAAGACCTTTCAGCGAGTAACGCCGAAGCCGGTTAATGCCCATGCACCGGCTCGCCCAGGATGCGCTTCAGCTCTTTGAGCTTTTCTTCCAACATCTGCGGCGATTCAGCTTCGAGGTTCAGTCGCAGCAACGGCTCAGTGTTGCTCTTGCGGACGTTGAACCACCAGGTGCCATTGTCGATGGTGACGCCGTCGAGGTAGTCGATCTGGGCTTTCTTGTAGGCGTCGGCCAGCTCGCGGATTTTGCCGTCTTTGTCTTCGACCTGAAAATTGATTTCGCCGCTCTGGGAATATCGATAGAGGGGAGCAATCAACTGGCTCAAGGGGCCGGACTGCGCGGATAGGACGGATAGAAGTCTCGCGAAGGCGATCGGGCCGGAGTCGGCAAAGAAGTTGTCGCGGAAGTAGAAATGGCCCGACAGCTCGCCGCCGAAGACGGCTTTGGTTTCGGCCATGGTTTTCTTGATGAAGGCATGCCCCACGCGCTCGCGGCGCGGGACGCCGCCGGCCGCACGCACCTCGTCGGCCACCACGTGACTGGAGCGCAGGTCGTAAACGATCGTCGAGCCCTGGTTCTCCGACGCCTTAAGGAAATCGCGCGCGAGGACCGCGGTGGTCAGGTCGCAGCCGATCATTTTGCCGTTTTCATCGACGAACATGCAGCGGTCCGCATCGCCGTCGAAGCAAACGCCGAGGTCCGGCTTCACCTGAGCCATCTTGTCCTTGAGCATCTGGAGATTCTGCTCGACCAGCGGATTGGGATCGTGAACGAACTGCCCAGTGATCTCAAATAGCACCGGCACAATTTCGAGATTACGCACGCCTCCGAAAATGGCCGGCACCATTTTGCCCGCCATTCCGTTACTGGCGTCGATGACGACTTTCAGTTTGCGGCGAAGGTTCAGGAATTTGAGCACGTGCTCGCGGTATTCCTTCCAGAGATCCATTTCGGAAATGGTCCCCTTCAAGCCGGTCTGTCCGACGCGAAGTGTGGTGGCGATGCGCTTGATGTCATCCAGGCCGCTGGCAGCGCCGATTGGCTTGGCCTTGGGGCCGCTGATCTTGAAGCCGTTGTATTGGATTGGATTGTGCGAGGCGGTGGTCTGGATGCCCCCCACCGTGTCCAGGTGATTGATGGCAAAGTAGATCATCGACGTGTCGATCATTCCGATGTCGATGACGTTCATCCCCACCGAGCGGATGCCGTCGATGAGCGCGCGCGAAAGCTCAGGGGAGCTGGGGCGCATATCATGCCCCACCACCATCGTGTCTTCCCGCTGCACCTTCTGGTCCGATGCCACGCTCTGGCGGCTTCGCTTGAGATATTGCGCGGTGGCATGGCCCACCTTCCAGGCCATCTCTTCATTGAGCGGGCTCGGGTAAGTGGCGCGGACGTCGTAGGCTTTGAAAATCTTCTCGATCATATCGCTGCGTGCTCCCGGTGGTTCGGGGCGTAAGCATATCGGTGAAGCGCGCGGCGCACAATCAGCGATAAATGGACGCAATTCAATCAATCGCCGCTTGCGGCTTCGCGCAAGCGAATGACTTTTGTGGGCTCAACTGCGCAATAAAAAAGGCGGCGTGGTGCTCTCGGCACACCACGTCGCCCAGGGAAGGAGGCTTGCACGGTGGCGTCGAAAATCACTCCGGCGCCGCCGCATTGTTTCGCGAATAATCAGGGCCATTAGGACCTCTGATCATCACGACAATGATACGCACGGTCCGAGCCAAAAGATCGCGCCGCGATCAGATTTTTTTAGCGATCTTTGCCCTTTTTTTCACGAAAACAAGCACCCCCGGAGGTTGTGATTCCGGGGGTGCTTTGGACTTGTGGGAAAGGTTCGGAAGGCAACTCCGCCTTCCGGCCCGCTAAGGGTTCAGCTCAATTAAGCGTTCTGAAGCAGTGACAACGCAATCTTGGGAGACGCATTGGCCTGCGACAGCACGGTCGACGCCGACTGCTGAAGGATCTGAGCGCGGGTCAGGTTTGCCGTTTCCGAGGCAAAGTTGGTGTCCGCGATCGCGCTTTCCGAAGACGAGACGTTCTCGTAAGCCACGTTCAAGCTGTTGATCGTGGAACCGAGGGTGAAGGTCTGGAAGGCACCCAGGCGGCCGCGAAGGCTGGCAACCTGAGTAATCGCGTTGCTGACAATGTTCTGAGCACCGCTCAGATCGGCGGCACTGAGCGAATTGGTTCCACCGCTGCCCAGCGAGTTGAGGAAGCCGATGCCCGAGTTTCCAAGGCTGCCGGTCGAGACCGACTGAATGCCAATGCTGGCCTTGTCGGTTTCGTTGACGGTTGCACCCAGCGAGAAGGTGGCTCCGCCGCCGGTGATACCGAACGTCTTGCTCTTGCCGGCATTGAGGCCAGTCGAGAGGGTGAAGTTCACATCGAGGTTGTTGTCGCGATAGGTGACGTTCAGACCGCTGGCCTGAGCCGCAGCACCATTGACCTTCACAGCAGCATCCTTGCCGTAAGCCTTGCCACCGGTACCGCCGGTGACGGCGAAAGTTCCGCTGAGGGCAGTGACGCTGACATAGTTCTGCGAGCCGTAGCTGCTGGAGATGAAGGACAGGTTGGTGCCGTTCGTCGAAGCAGTTACGCCAGTCGCGGTCTTGATCGCATTGACGGCGGCAACGATCGACGAAAGCGTCGAGCTGCCGGCAAAGCTCAGCTGCTCGGTACCGGTCGTACCGGCAATCTGCAGCGTAATGGCGCTACCGCCAATGTAATCCTTACCCGCGGCAGCCGTGCCGGTGAAGGACAGCTTGCCCTGGGTGGCGCTGTTGGTGACCTGCACGACAACCGCCTCGGTGGCGTTGTTCGGAAGGTTGGCGGCGTTGACCTGCAGAGCCGTGAAGGCGCTGGTGGCCACGCTGCTGTTAGTGTAGTCGAGGTTACCGTTCAGAAGGTGCTTGCCGCCGAAGCTGGTGGTGCCAGCGATGCGGTTGATGGTGCTCAGGATCGAGTCGACCTGAAGCTGGTTAGCAGCGACCTGGTCGGAGCTGAGGGCTCCGGTGTTGGCCGACTGATTGACTAGCCCGTCGAGCTGGTTCAGCAGGCTGCTGACTTCAGTCAAGCCACCTTCGGCGGTTCCGATGACGTTAGTCGCCTGGTTGGCGTTGTTGATGGCCTGGTTGATACCGGTTTCCTGGGCCTTGAAGCCTTCGCTGGCGATCAGGCCTGCCGGATCATCCTTACCTGTGTTGATCTTCAAACCGGTGCTGAGGCGCTGCAGGCTGGTGTTCAGCGAATTGGTGTTCTGCTGCAACGAGCGCTGCGCGATCAGCGAGCTGACGTTGGTGTTTATTGTGCTCATACCTGTGTCTCTCCGTGACAAGGATCAGCGGCTTCTGCGGAGTCGCGATCCTGTTTATTGTTGGGGCAGAACACATGTCTGCCGCCACGGACCTAAAGGTCCTGCGAACCCCTCATTCCTTTGAAAGGCTCTTCCGGATGGTCAGGGGCTCGACCACCGGCAGCCTGTGGAACGCTAAGCCCGAACTCACCGGGGCGTTCCCACTGGCGTCATTCCTCCTTTCCCACTTGTCCTGGCCGCGGCGCAGGCACTACACGTGTGCCTGGTCCGCGATTCATGGCTGTCATCGTCGCCGTTTAAGGGGTCACTTTAGATGGCAAAAACGCACAAAAGTTATGGGCGCAGGAGCCAACCGCGGTGCGAGTCGGCAATGAGACTTCTTATGGGACAGGTGTTAAAAACAGGGGAAAAGTGCAGTTCCGGCAAGAAAATCTGGATGTTGTGATCCGGTAGAAATTGACTTGACGCCGGAAAAGCATCGCTACTTTCACACTCCGCGCGTTTCTGTTAAGTTGCGCGAGATGATTCACGAAAATCTTTCGTCCGCGATCGAAACCCTCTCGGCCCGGATCATTGCGATCCGGGACTCTCTTTGACTTGCCGGCAAAGCAGGGCCGCCGCAAGGAACTCGAAACCAAAATGGGTGAGGAAGGCTTCTGGGATAAACCGGAAGCGGCCAAGTCCACTGTCTCTGAACTCAAGACGCTCAAAGCGCAGATCGATCCGGTCGAAGGATTGCTCAAAGCCGTAGATGATGCCCGCGCGCTGTATGAGCTTGGCGAAGAAGCCGGCGACGCGGATACATTGGCCGAAGCCGACAAGTTGGTGGCCGACCTGGAGCGCCAGGGAGAACGCGTCGAACTTCAGGCGCTGCTTGACGGTCCAAACGACGCCCGCAATTGCTTCTTCACGATTCAGGCTGGAGCCGGCGGCACCGAAGCGCAGGACTGGGCCGAGATGCTCCTGCGAATGTATCTCTATTTCTTCGAGCGGCGTGGCTGGGACATTTCGGAAATCGATCGCCAATGGGGTGAGCAGGCAGGCATCAAAAGCGTGACGCTGCACGTCAAAGGAGCCTACACATTCGGTTACCTGCGAGCCGAGGCAGGGGTGCATCGACTGGTTCGGCCAAGCCCGTTCAATGCTCAGAACAAACGTCAGACAAGCTTTGCTTCGGTCACGGTGGTGCCCGAGTTTGACGAAGCTGACACCGATACCGAAATTCCTGAAACCGATTTAGATATCATGGCTTTCGTGCGCGCCAGCGGGCCAGGCGGGCAGAACGTCAATAAAGTCGCGACGGCTGTCCGAATCACCCATATCCCTACAGGGATTACCGTCACCTGCTCCGTCGAGCGCAGCCAGCAGCAGAACAAGCGACTGGCGATCAATATCCTTTCGAGCAAGATTGAAGCGTTGGAACAAGCCAAGCGCGACGAGGAACTTCGTCAAGTGGTAGGCGACCCCAAAGCTGTTTCGTTCGGCAGTCAGATCCGCAACTACGTATTGGACGACCGGCGCGTGAAGGATGTCCGAACCGGGGTGGAAACCAGCAATGTTGAAGCGGTCCTGAATCGAGGGGAACTGGATGCGTTCATCGACGCCGAGCTGCGCCGCCGCAAGAAAGACAAAAAGTAGGATATTCCTGAAGCGCCGTTAACCGATGACCCAGCACATCACTTACATTACATAAATGATTTAACCTTAAGTATTTAAGGCGAAATCAAGTTATTATCGGCATCTGTCCGATAATCATGCGTAGCGCCTTTGGGCCGCCAGCGGCCGGAGACTTTGACCTGAGCCGTAAAATCCCTAAACTACAGGTCGCTTCTGACGGATCGCGACCAGGTAGTCAAGGGACGACGCGCAAGGGGTATGCACCCTTGGCCGCTTTCTTAACAGGCCGATACCGGTACGGCCGCGAGACGCACAGTGATTTTATGATTGTTGACGTACACACCCACATCTGGCAAACGCCTGACCAGCTTGGAAACCTCGATTTGGGGAATACCCAGCGTTCGCCCCGGAGGCGCCCTGTGCGGATTCCGGGGCAGAAGGGTCAGTGGCGATCGGTGCCAGCCGCCGATGCGGACCATCACCTGGCTCAAAGCACAACCGTGGATAAGACCATCGTGCTTGGGTTTAAGAGCCGCTACCTTCAGGCGGAGATTCCAAACCAGTACGTTGCTGAATACGTCAACCGCTTCCCGCAGAAGCTGATCGGCTTTGCTGGTATCGATCCAACTGAGAAGTCGGCCCCCCAGGAAGTCGTGACCGCCAAGGAAGAATTGCACCTTCGCGGCATCACCGTCTCGCCGGCCAACCAGGATTTCCATCCGACCGACTCCCGCGCGATGCGCGTTTATGCCGAGGCAGAGATGCTCGGCATGCCGGTGCTGTTCCATCCAAGCGGCCAATTCACCGAGCAAAGCAAACTGGAATATGGCCGGCCCTACTTACTAGATGAAGTCGCCAGGACGTTTCCAAATCTGCGGATCGTGATCGCGCAGCTTGGCCAGCCTTGGGTCGATGAAACGATCTGCATCCTCGGCAAGCATTCGCAAGTCTTTGCCGATGTGAGCGGCCTGCTCTCGCGCCCCTGGCAGGCCTATAACGCCCTCGTATCCGCATATCAGCATGGCGTGATTGATAAGCTCTTGTTTGGCAGCGACTTCCCATACACCAACGCCAGCGAGTGCATCGAAACACTTTACAGCATCAATCAGCTCGCCCAAGGAACGAATCTGCCGGTTGTCCCGCGCGAGGCGCTGCGCGGGATTGTCGAACGCGACACGCTGGGCCTGCTGGGGCTCGATTGACAGCCGGCTTCCAATCAATAGAAAAACCACCGTTAGCCGATGGCAACACTGCCGTTAACCTTTCGGCCTACATGAAAGGATTCTCGTGAGAAGCGTCGTCTTTTCCGCACACCGATACCGTCTCGTTATGATTTGCCTTTTTGCTGCACTGGCCTGCCTCGGCATCGGCTGTGCCCATTCCAATCAAGAACTGACGCTCACCTCCCTCAGCCACCAGCAAACCTGGCGGCAGGATTTCACCCACGCTTACACACGAACCGATTCGGCTGGAAACCTGGATGTCGTGTTAACTGACCGAGCCGCCGACCAGACAGTGGCCGGCCATCATGCTTCGGCGGTCCAGCAGATCATGCACATTCGCGTGATGTGGGTTCCCGCGCGGGATGCGAAGGCAGTCGCTTCGAATGCCGCCATCACGTGGTATGTGATCGGCGATCCCGCGATGCAGGATGTTCTGGAATACTCCGGGACCGGCTTTGTCTCGATTCAGCCGGCCGATGATGGGCAATCAACCGTTTCCATCAGCAACGCCCTGCTCTCCCCTTCGCCCAATCACGGCGCGCTCACTGACCCCATTGGCCCCTCGCGCCTGCAAGGCTCGATTGTCGCCAAGGCCGACAGTGAGCGCGTCACCGAAATTCTCGGTAACGTTCGCGTCACCCTCGCCGCCGCGACGTCCGCCCGCGCCGCCGCCGATGAATCACACGATCATCATCCCGCCGAGCGGTAAATCGTTTATTTCTTGAGAGATGACTGCCGGCGCCGGACCAGCATATCCGCCGGTAGAAATGCGATGCGCTCGGTCGCCGGCTTTGTCGTTGATTGAGGAGTAGTCGGCGCGCAGCCTTTGCAGGATCCACATCCGGCAAGGCTGCTCTTCTTGCCCTGCAGCGCGCGGAACGCGCTGCGCGCCAGGAATGCAACGCACCCCAACACCACAAGAGCAATCAGAAGATCTTGCATCCAAATCGGCATCGAACTTCTCTTCTGCTAAGGCGGTTTCCCGCTTTTGGATCGGGGTAGGGAAGGCCGATTGGTTCGGCCTTCCCTCCCGCCAAACCGGACTGGCGGATTTCCCGCATCCGGCTTTCCAGTCAGTGGGCTGCCTGCACAGATCGGCACTCTCGCGCGT
>Ga0134128_10000471_pt1 | contig 56244 bp, 41 predicted proteins | sample KB31754_FD_96462 | JGI IMG/M metagenome (GOLD analysis project Ga0134128, IMG submission 96462) | Terrestrial soil microbial communities with excess Nitrogen fertilizer from Kellogg Biological Station, Michigan, USA - KB3-175-4 | ecosystem: Environmental > Terrestrial > Soil > Unclassified ... | reverse complement strand
TGTGATTTGCCATGTTCAAGTTGTGATCTGTCATGTTCAAGTTGTGATCTGTCATGTTCAAGTTGTGATTTGCCATGTTCAAGTTGTGATCTGTCATGTTCAAGTTGTGATGAGCAATGTTCAAGTTGTGATGAGTGATGCTCACTCCCCTCTCCTGCAGGAAATGTGTAACATTCGATACTACCGAAATAAAAAATTAAAAAACAGTATCAAAGGGGCCGGGGGTGAGGTCGCAAAATCAAAAACAGTATCAAAGGGGGCCGGAGTGAGGTCGCAAAACCAAAAGAAGCCGGGAATGAGATCGTAAAACTAAAACCTCCGCTCAGCAATTACTCCAGAGGAAGCGAAGTAAGCCATTTAATAGCTTCCTCTTTCGATGTAAAAGCCCGAAAAGGATACTTAGGACTATTGTAAAAACTAAAAAGATTAACCGCGTATTTATATAAATTATTACTAACCAGCGCAGCAGTCCCTCTAAAAAGAGGCATATTCTTCATATCCGATAAAATACGCTTCCCTTCATTGGTTATATTCATATTTACCCGGGCATCGGCAAAAGTAACATAAGGTTTTGGCCGCTTAACTCCTCTGCACACGCAATAAGTTTACGAATCTCAGGAAAGCCCAATTCCGCGCCCTCTTTATATTCAAAATAAACAATAGGCTCCATGTATGTTATACATGCATAAGGTAGATCTATTTTATCTATAGTTTCATCCATTCGGAACACGAAATTAATAATTTGTCAAAACAAGTTCATTATTTTATTCTTTAGAAAATAAGTAACTTAGTGCTTTATGCAACTCAGCACAAACATAAAGAAATTCTTATGTATGCCATCTCCATGGCTTTATTGCTATTATTGCTTAAATGGCTCGAAGCACATTTCATTATTTTTAATTACCGGCTCGATTTTTTCGTCGGTGCTATAGCCATCTTATTTACCGTTTTAGGTATCTGGTTAGCACGTAAACTTACAAAACCAAAAGTAGAGACCCACATCATCGAAAAAGAAGTGTACATACAACCTTCTATCCAAAAAGAGATCAACCAAAACGAGATCGAAAAACTGGGAATAAGTAAACGCGAACTGGATGTACTAAACTTAATGGCCCTGGGTTTAAGCAATGAAGAGATAGCAGAGAAACTATTTGTAAGCCTCAACACCATAAAAACACATTCTTCGAATATCTTTTCAAAACTGGATGTAAAACGGCGCACACAAGCCGCAGAAAAAGCTAAACGACTGAATATCATACCTTAATTTAGATCATACTTTAAGGTGAAAACAAAAATCCGGGTTAAAATCACCCGAAAGTATGAAAGAAAACAAGGGTAACGGGGCTAATTTTGCGGCAAAACAAATCTTTAAAAGTAAAATAGTATGAAAAAAAACAGTTTAGTATTTGGCACAATTGCAGGAGTAATTATCAGCACATTTATGGGAATCTCGATGGCCATAATGGGCTGCGGTTCAGGAGAACCCGGAAACGCAAGCATGATAATTGGCTTTAGCGCCATGGCCGTTGCATTCTCCTTCATATTTGTAGGCATTAAAAATTACCGCGACAAACAAAACGCCGGCATTATCACATTTGGTAAAGCATTTCTGCTTGGCTGTATCATAAGCCTGGTAGCTTCAACCATATACGTGCTTACCTGGGCGGTAGAATTCCATTATTTTATGCCCGATTTTATGGACAAATATTCTGCCATGCAGATAAAAGAACTGCAGTCAAGTGGCATATCCGGCACAGCACTTAACGAAGCCATTAAAGGCGTAGAAACTGAAAGCTACAACTATAAACATAACCCGTTTTTCTTTGCCATGTATACATATATGGAGATACTTCCTGTCGGAATTTTAATTACGCTCATCAGTTCTTTTATTCTTAAAAAGAAAGCAACAGCATAGATCAAGTAATTATATCTGCGTTATGCGCCTTGTGAGTTTTGTTCATATTTACTCTTTGGTCCGCTATCTATCTCAGGTAAAAAAATAGCTTAAAACACTTCTCCCAGGTTTATAAAGATACCGCGACTGCCGTCAACGCCCATCGCATAATCAATTGCTAAGTTGATATTAGAGTGTTTATTTATTTTTACACGTAAGCCTGTACCCACTGCCGGGTATATCGTTTGGAATTTATTGCTTGGCCAATCCGATACAGATTGTGCGTTGGCAAAAACAACACCGCCAAATAAACCATTACGCGTTATGCCAAATCTGTACTCAGCTTCCAGGTATAACAAATTTTTCCCTCTAAAACGGCTCTGTATATATCCCCTACCCATATTTGCATAAGGGTCCCAGCCAGTGCTGGGAAGATCTAAATAAGGCACATTACCGTTAAATGTAAACCAATCATAATTCCAGAAAGCCAACACATTATCCTTTTTACCCAGTTTAAAATATTTTCTAAAATCCAATATCAAAGAAAGATAATTATGATCACTACCTAAGAAAGTGGCATTCGGACATAAAGCAATGCTTCCATACATCGCATTTTCTGTTGGATTGATAGAGTTTTTCCGGGTATCAAATAAAGCATTGACCGAAATACCTGATGAGACCGATCTTTTATTTAAACCATATTTTTTAAAATCACTTACTTGTCCGTCTATATTGCCCGCCTCCGTAATACCCCAGTGATAATCTAAATTATAAGCTAAACCGGCATAGAAAGAAGATGTTCCTAAATGCCTTAAAACAGCTTCATGAATAATAATATTTGAATACGATAACTGATCCGAGTTCTTGGCCGCTTTGGTATGCCCTCCCAAGCCATATGTATATTCAGGATATTTGTAATAGCGCCAGTCGCCTAATAAATTGAACATATTTTTAGTAGTCCAGATATTAGAAAGAATAGGTAAAATTATTTGATTCTTTTGTGTGTAGCTCACACTCACATTCACCGAAGATAACTTAGTGCTTGGTTCATTATCTGTATAAAAGGCACCGTTACCGGCAACCACTACAGCCAGTTTTGTTACTAAGGAGTAGCCAACTGCTGGCAGTATAGCCAAATGTAGGTCTCCTGCCTTTTTACTGGGCTCGCATTTTTCTACCGGTGGCTTTTTTCTAAATACAGCCCTGTATACGTCAATTATATCTCGTTGCGCGCTTTCTTTTTCGCATTGAGCCAGGCTATCTTCTTTAGAGATTTTTCCAGCACTTTTTTTTGACTGAGAAAATGTTTTCGAAACAAAAAATAACAGACATATAAATATGTATGATTTTAAGTTACGCGACATAAAAAAGATCCGGGTTTTCAGAAAGCACTGAGTTTAGATACATAATAGTTTGCTAATTTAATTCAATTATCATGCTACGCCGTTTTATAAAAGCAAAACTATGTTAACGGGCTAAATAGGTAACATTACCTTAAATATTAGTTAAAGTGTAGAACAATATACCCATCCGGTCAAATAAGGTTAAAGGGTAAATAAAATTTTTAAATTCAAAAAAAATGTACATATTTGTAACCAGTTTTTAAATATCTGCCACTTCAAATTTCCAAAAGCAGAATAAAACCACCCAAAAATCTTAATGCAATTTTTAATCAAAAATCAAAATGTATGTTTAATGCTTTAGAGCTTTCTGAAAAGCCTTTATCCGATCTGAAAGAAATTATAAAATTATTAGGAGCTAAGCCCGACGGAACAAAAAAGCCTGATTTGGTTATCCAAATTATAGAGCTGCAGGCTACTCAGCCCGAAAAAATTGAAGGCATCAGACAAGAGCTTGTACATAAAAATGCAGCTCATGCAGGCGATGAACCTAAGGCAGAAAAAGTAAAACGTCCGCGTAAAGTTAAGTTGGAGCTTTTGCCCGAAGAAAATAAAACAGAAGCCACAGCAGATGAAACCTTTGGTGCAGAAGAACCCGCAGCTCCTTTAGCCCTTGTAGAGATAGAGCCTATAACACCTCCATCAACACCTGCCGCAGAAGCGCCAAAAGAACCGGAGCAAACAAAGCCCGTACAGAACAACCAACAACAAAATAACCAGCAACCAAACCGTCCTCAGCAAAATCAACCTCAAAATAATCAACAGCAACAAGGGCAGCCACAACAACAAAGACAAGCACAAAATCCAAATCAGCAGCAAGGGCAGCCACAACAGCAAAGGCCTATGCAGCAAAATAACCAGGGCCAGCCAAACAATAATCAGCAACAAAACAATCCCGGTAACCCTGCGCAGCAAAACCAGCAACAACAAAATTATCAGCAACAACAACAACAACAACGCAGAGAAGACCTTTATAACTTTGACGGGATCATTGTTGTTGAAGGCGTTTTAGAAACCATGCCCGATGGATACGGTTTTTTACGTTCGGCCGATTACAACTATCTAAGTTCTCCTGATGATGTTTATGTATCTCAATCGCAGATAAAATTATTTGGCTTAAAAACCGGTGATACTGTTACAGGCTCTGTTCGTCCGCCAAAAGAAGGTGAAAAATATTTTCCTTTAGTTAAAGTAGATCAAATCAATGGCAGAGACCCGGCATGGGTGCGTGACAGGGTACCTTTTGATTATTTAACTCCATTATTCCCTTACGAAAAATTTAAACTAACCGGCCATCCGCAGGAAACACTTTCTTCGCGTGTAATGGACTTGTTTTGCCCTATCGGTAAAGGACAACGCGGTTTAATTGTAGCGCAGCCAAAAACCGGTAAAACAGTTTTATTAAAAGAGGTTGCCAACGCTATTGCACATAACCACCCCGAAGCTTATTTAATTATTTTATTGATTGACGAACGCCCTGAAGAGGTAACCGATATGGCTCGCAGCGTAAAAGCTGAAGTTGTATCATCAACCTTTGATGAACCTGCTGAAAAGCATGTACGTATAGCCAATACCGTTTTAGAAAAAGCCAAGCGTATGGTAGAATGCGGGCATGATGTAGTTATTCTGTTAGACAGCATTACGCGTTTAGCCCGTGCGTACAATACGGTAGCACCTGCATCAGGCAAGGTGTTAACAGGTGGTGTAGATGCAAGTGCATTGCATAAACCAAAACGTTTTTTTGGTGCAGCCCGTAAAATAGAAAATGGCGGATCACTTACCATATTAGCTACAGCCCTTATAGACACCGGCTCTAAAATGGACGAAGTAATTTTTGAAGAGTTTAAAGGAACCGGAAATATGGAGATGCAACTGGATAGAAAAATTGCAAACAAACGTATCTACCCTGCTATCGACCTTACAGCTTCTTCTACGCGTAGAGATGATTTATTGATTGATGCAAACAGCTTACAGCGTATATGGGTACTTCGCAAACACTTAAGCGATATGACACCGGTTGAAGCCATGGAGTTTTTACGCAGCCATATAAAAGGCACAAAATCTAACGAAGAATTTTTAGTTAGCATGAACGGATAATTTTAATAAAATGCTAAAACAAAAGCCTTTTTTATTTGCCCTTGTATATAGCGTATTGGTGATAGCATTTAAACTGTTTGTTTTTAACAGCGGTTTACAAATGACCAAACTGGGCATGTATTCACACATCCTGTCTTTATTATTAATGACTCCTTTTATTTTAGTTCTTGTTTTTTTAGAACGCAGAAGCAGGGGCGGGCAAATTGGAGGAAAAGCAGCCTTACAACAAGGCTTGATCTTTACTTCTGTTTCCATTGTGATTCTATCTGCGTTTAATTTTATCTTCTTTCAGCATGAACTGGGCGCATGCATTGCCGAATATATAAGAACAAACGCGCCTAAAAGCATCCTGGAAGAGGCAGCCAAAAAAGGCAAAACAATTTCTCCTGCCGAAATTGATAAGATGGTGCAAGGAGGTATTGATGACCTGTCTGCTTTTAAGGATACTACATCCAAGTTATTCAGCATGCTCATTATGGGCATCTTTTCTTCTTTCATAGCATCTATATTTTTAAAGAATAGTGCCAATGGCTAAGCAAACTGTTTTAGTTACGGGCGGTGCAGGCTACATTGGTTCTCATACTATTATAGAACTGCTGGCAGGTGATAAATACAACGTTATATCAGCAGATTGTTTTTTCAATTCATCGCCAAAAGCCTATACACAAATAGAAAAAATTACTGGTAAAGAATTTAAGACCTATGCCGTTGATCTGTGTGATGAACAAGCATTTGATAAAATTTTTACCGAGAATAAAATTGATGGCGTTATACATTTTGCCGCATTTAAAGCTGTTGGCGAATCAGTTGAAAAGCCATTGAAATACTACCATAATAATATCGCCTCACTGGTTAATTTACTTTCTCTTTGCGAGAAGCATCAGGTACAAAATGTAATATTTTCATCTTCCTGTTCTGTTTACGGAAATGTGCAAACCCTGCCTGTAAATGAAAATACGCTCATACCAAAGGCAGAATCTCCTTATGCTTATACCAAGCAAATCGGTGAAATCATGCTGGAAGATTTTTGCAAACAGCATGCTCCTTTCAATGCAATTGCTTTAAGATACTTCAACCCTGTAGGTGCGCATATATCTGCTAAAATAGGCGAATGGCCTTTGGGCAAGCCCAATAACTTAGTGCCTTTAATTACAGGAACCGCTATCGGTAAATATCCAGTGCTTACTGTTTTGGGAGGCGATTACCCTACACGCGACGGCACCTGCATACGGGATTATATACATGTTACCGATATTGCAACAGCGCACGTTTTAGCGCTTGATTACTTGCTGCAGCATAAAAACAGGAACAATTACGAGGTATTTAATTTGGGAAGCGGCAATGGTGTATCCGTTTTAGAAGCTATCGCTGCCTTTGAAAAAGTATCAGGCAAAAAATTAAATTACATCGTCGGAGACCGTCGTCCTGGAGATGTTATTGCCGTTTATTCTGACAGCCGTAAAGTAGAAGCTGCCTTACACTGGAAGTGCGAACATGATATTACCAGCATGATGAAAACTGCCTGGGAATGGGAATTATACCGTACAGAAAATAAATTCTAAGATTACCGTATCAAAGTAACTGTGCCGGATAAAGCATGCCGGTTATTGTTTGCGTTGTCATAGTATTCAGCTTTATACACGTATACATCTTCCTGGCATTTGTTGTTCTTATAGGTGCCATCCCAGCCGTTATCCGGGTTGTTGGATTGAAATAGTTGAAGCCCCCATCGGTCGAAAATATCGATTTTGAAATTGTGTATGTTGGTGTAGGCCGGTTTAAACAGCTCATTCTTTTCGTCTCCATTAGGAGAGAATGTATTTGGTATATAAAACGTTGATTCTACATCTATTTTAATAACAGCTTTTGCCGACGCCGAGCAACCAAAAACATTTGTGCTTGTAACGGTATACGTAATATCCTGGTATGGCATAGATGTATTGGTGTTGCAATTATTACAGCTCAACCAATCAACAGGGCTCCACACACAGCTATCAACTGCATGGGCCTGTAATTGAACTGCTTCGCCCGCTAAGATCAACGAGTTTGCCGGACTGACACTTATTGACGGTAAAGGATTTACAAAAACCGTAACTGTATTGGTATTTATACAACCTCCGTTTGTTACAGATACAGTATAAACAGTTGTACTTGTTGGATGGGCAATCGGGTTATAAATGCTGTCTTTATTTAAGCTGCTAGCAGGGCTCCACGCATAAATATATAATCCCTGTGTTACTTCCAGTTGGGCATGCTGTCCAAGGCAAATGGCTGTATCATGCAGAGGAATGGCCACTTTAGAATCTGTATATACTTTTGTGCTGTCCATGCCTATGCAACCATTGTTATCAACGGTTTGTACCACATACGTGCCGGCATGCGTAGCTTCAATCGTGGGAGTTGTTTGTCCTGTATTCCAATTGTAGGAAGCATAAGTATTATACGTTTGAAGTTTCACGCTATCACCAACACACATCCCGATATGCCCTCCGCCCATTAAATGCGTGTGGTTAACCAAAACAGTTACGGTACTTGTTTTACTGATGGTACAAATACTGTTGGCACTCGACACCGTATATGTTGTTGTTATGGTAGGCGATGGCGATATGGAAGGTGTTATTTCTCCTGTATTCCAGCTATAGTTGGGCGACGTGCTGCTTGCTGTTAATGTGGCTGTATTTCCTATACAGATGCTTGGGCTGTTTACCGTTAAGGTTGGCGATGCAAAAACCGTGATGATGGAAGTCGCTGTGTCTTTACAATGATTTACATCTGTTCCGGTAACGGTGTACGTTGTAGTTACTGTTGGAGACACCACAATGATAGGCCCTGTAGCATTGATACTCCATGAGTATGTTGAGGCGCCTGAACCAACCAGCGAGATAGAGCTTCCTGCACATAAGGTGGAGCTATTAACGCTTACAACAGGCAATGCATTTACGGTTAGCGTAGTTGCTTTTGAAGTAAAACATCCGTTTGTATTTGTGCCGGTTACGGTATAGCTTGTGGTTACAATTGGAGATACCGTAATGGATGCAGTGGTTGCACTTGTGCTCCAGGTATAGGTAGACGCCCCGCTTGCTGTTATTGTGCCTGTATTACCAATACATATAGGCGGATCATTAATGCTTATAACAGGTGAAGGATTTACCAGTATGCTTGCCGTTGCTGTATTCACGCATAAGTTGGCGTCTGTGCCGCTTATGTTATAATTTGTTGTTGTTGCAGGCGACAGGGTTAATGTTGGCGTAGTTGCTCCGGTACTCCACGTATAGGTCGATGCGCCGGTGGCTGTTAGCGTTGCTGTATTACCCGTGCAGATAGTTGCACTGTTTACAGTTATGACGGGTAAAGGATTAACAACCACGTTAGCTACAGCTGTGTTTGTACAGGAATTTGCACCGGCTGCTGTTACGGTGTATGTAGTGTTTACTGTGGGGTGTTGGGTCATTGATGCGGTTGTATTGCCCGTGTTCCAAGTGTAGGAAGAGGCGCCGCTTGCAGTAATGGTAGCAGGCCTTCCTACGCAAATAGTAGGGCTGTTTACTGTTATTACCGGCGGCGGGTTTACGGTTATAATGGCAACAATAGAATCGAGGACATTACAGGTTAATGTATCTTTTGCTGAAAGCGATACGGTGTATGTTCCCTGGGCGGTGTAGGTGTGTATGGGGCTGACGTTTGTAGAAGTATCTCCATCGCCGAAATGCCAATTGTATTGAGTTGCATTTTGACTATGGTTTGTAAACGATACATTAAAAGGCACGCAGCCTGTTGCCGATGAGGGATTGATAGATATAGCCGCAACTGTTTGCAATAAGTTAAAGCTGAATTTTACTAAAGCGTTATTGCAATTATTCGATTTGTTTGTGGTTGACCAAGCGCTTGGCGTAGTGGGCATATCCGAGTTTGGCGTGTAACCTGTTCTCGGATCAACTGCACAACCTTCGCAAATTGCCTGGTAAATAACACCTGATTTATCAAAACGACTGGTGCCGCCGTCAACATGCTCTTCGCTTCCAACATCTCCGCCAAAGTAGGTGGCATACCATAAAGCGCTTGCATTGGGTTGTAAAACCATGAAATAAAAATCCTGCCCATCGGTTGAAGGTTGAAAAGCATTGGGCGTAACAGGCAATCCATAGGTAGTGCTGGAGGGTATATTGTAATTTCCTAAAACTCCTCCCCAACCTGATATATAAATGTTGCTGCAATTATCTACCAGGAATGCAGAAGGTGCAATATCGGGGGCACTCTGCCCTGTTCCGAACACGGTAGAAAAAACAGTGGAAGATAAAGTTGGATTAAACTCGTGTATAAATTGCCCGCTGTTTGGGTTTGAATAAACGCCCGGTGTAACAGGATATCCACCGCTTGTTTGCCCGTAAATATACACGTTGCTTAAATTATCCAGCTGCACAAAATAAGACTGGTCGTATCCTGAAGTGCCGATGTAGGTTGATTGCAATATGGAGTTTCCTGTTGCAGAAATATGCGTTAAGAAACCATCTATGTTACCCATATAGGTGCCATGCATGGCCCCGGCAGAGGTTGGAAAATCTGTGCTTTCAGTTCCACCGGTAACGTATACACTATTGGCACGATCGATGGCTAAATTATACGCAGCATCGTTAGCGGTTCCTCCTAAATACGAACTCCAAAGTAAACTTGATAAGGTAGCGTTCAGTTTAAAAACACAGCCATCCTGCATACCTTTATTGGAAGATTGTGCGCAGCCCGCCGTTACCGGAAAATTGGTTGATTGTGTACAAGATGCTATGTAGATATTGTTGGCATTATCTAGAATAACATCGCCTCTGCCATCATCTGCGTAATTATGTTTTAAGGATCCGAGAACGTTTTCCTGCCCCGAATAATTTACGCCATCATCAGCGCTTCCGCCGACAAAGGTTGAACCAAGCAAAGCGGTTCCGGTAGCATTGAATTTAGTTACGATGATATCAGAACCACCGTTTAAACTGACATCATAAGAGCCTGCCAGCACAGGGAAATCAGTAGAGTAAGAGCGCCCGTAAATAATTAAATTATCTCCGTTATCAACGATAATACTGGCCGGTTGTTCATTATCACTTCCCCCGAGATAGGTAGAGAATAATAAACTACTTCCCGTTGCATCAAATTTAGAAGCTACAATATCAAAGCCCAGGTACTGGTAGGTTTGATTAGTAACTCCACCATTAAATGTTTGCTGAAAGGCTCCTGTTGTAAGCGGGTAGCCGGCCCCAAAGCAAATGCCCGCTGTATAACCACTACCGGCATTATCGTAAGAAGCTGTCATCCCCCAATTATCGGAAGTAGAACCTGTGAAAGTTGCGAATACAAGCGTGGGGTCTATCACCAAAGGAAGCGTGTGATCATAAGCACCGGTAACAATGCTCACGATATCTTTTTGAAGGCTGTACTTGCAGGTAATTTTTTGTTCCTGTCCGTTTACTACCTGGTAAGCATAAGGCGCCTGTTGCACAATTTCTCCAACGCTTGTGGCCATAACCAGGTTACCGTCTTTTACAGAAAGCTTGTCCTGCCCGGTGAATTTTAATTTAATAACGGAGGCATCTGCAAAAGGATTTACCGTAAAATCATAGCGCACATCGTTGGCATTGCTGAATGTTTTTAATGAAATGCCCTGGTAGAGATCGCTATAATTTACCACTTCGCTAACGGGTACGTTACTGGCCCATTTAGCAGGGTCTTTGCCCATGTAATAATTATGGTAATAAGTTTTTTTATCTGCCTGCTGTGTGCTTGCAGTGGCAGAACTTCCCATAAATTCCATACGCACAGCCTGGAAAGTTAAGGTAACGCTGCCCAGGTTAGCTGACTGTCCGGCTATATGATGCGGATGTAGTTGGGTGAGCCCGTCTTGCGGATAAAAAAGATAGGTAAACGCATTTTTTTCTAAGAAAACTCTGCCGCCTTTAAAATCGCCCTGGTATAATACGTTGTCGTTCCACTGTCCTTTGTTTTTGATGTAGTTTATATAGGACGGTGTGTCTTTGAAAGCCTGCATTTTTGCAAACAGACACATAAAAATTAAAAGAAGTATAGATACTCTTTTTAGCATGCCGGGACTTACGTAAAATTCTATAAGTAAAAATAAGTTTTTTTTTGGAAAAAACTACTAATCAGTTAGTTATTTAGCAGGCAAGAGGATGACAAAAGATGCCACATTTGACCGAGTGCTTCTTAAAAGTATGGTTTGTGTAACGAGTTTTTTGCTTTGCGCATCCTGAACCAGGGTTTGTGCGCCTAAAAATATGCGTTTTGCAGCCTGAAGTAAGGTTCGTGTAACTTGAAGTAAGCGTTTTGCACCCTGAAGTAGGGTTTGTGCAGCTTGAAGTAAGTGTTTTGCATCCTGAAACAAGGTTCGTGTACCTCAAAGTATGCCTTTTGCACCTTGAAGTAGGGTTCGTGTACCTTGAAGTAAGTGTTTTGCATCCTGAAACAAGGTTCGTGCACCTCAAAGTAATCGTTTTGCACCTTGAATTAAGGTTCGTGCACCTTGAAGTAAGTGTTTTTCACCTTGAATTAAGGTTCCTACAGCTTAAAGTAAGTGTTTTGTACCTTGAACGAAGGTTCGTGCAGCCTAAAATAGCTAAACGCTTATTTTGTTTGAGTCTCTTTGAGCTTAAGCGCCTGTTCGTCTTCTTTGGTTACCAGTATTCTTACTGTTCTTTGTCCGTAAATAGGAAAAAGGATAGATAAAATTCCGTCGGTAAAGCTAAAGCCTGATTTTATTTCGTAGCCCATACCTGCAGGCGGTGTTTTAGGGTTTGCAGTGTTTATGTCGATCAATCCAAATAAAACATAACGCTGCTTGACTTTAGAGTAGGTTCTGTCGTGCACCGATGCGCCTACCGGTCCGTAGCCTACCGTTGTTCTGTTTACAAAACAAGATGAAAGCAAAAACATGGATACTAAAATGATGGCGATGGTGTTTTTCATAAAGTTGGTTTGATCTGAGAGGTAAAAATACTTAAATATTTTCATGCTATACCCGTTAACAAGTTTTAGGCATTTGACAATGGAGATAGCTGCTTAAAACACTAACTTTAAAAAGTTTGTATAGCCATTATGAAACTTTATTATAAAATACTCCTGTTTATTTTTACTCTCTCGGCAGTGCCTGGTTTTTCGCAAAAAAAAATGCCTTACCTGGATAGCTTGCTGCATGCAGGCTTACCCAATCATGCCAAGCTTTTAAGCAATCCTAAAAAATATAAGCTGCAGATTATCTATACGCAAATTACCCGCGACAAGCATAATAAGCCCACGTTTAAAAATTATTATTGGAATGCCGACAGCACAAAATTCTTTTACCCGGCCAGCCTTGTAAAGTTGCCTGTATCGATCATGGCGCTGGAAAAACTGAATGCTCTTAAGAAATACAATATTGATAAAAACACGACGATGATAACGGATAGTGTTTTTGCATGCGAGAAAAAAGTTTTTAAAGATACTACTGCTGAAAATCGTTTTCCCAGCATTGGGCATTATATTAAAAAAATGTTTTTGGTTAGTGATAATTACGCTTTTGCCCGCACGTATGAATTCTTAGGGGCTGATTACATACACCAAGCGCTTGAGGGGTGGGGTTTTCCAAACATACGCATTGTGAACCGCTTGGATGGTGCCTGCAGGGCTGATACGGCAAAGATCACTTCGCCTGTTTATTTTTTATCTGATAAGGGGGATACTTTATATAAGCAGCCTCTTACTTTTTATACTTATAACAAGCCGCATCCGCTGGCTAATGCAAAGGCAGGCAAGGCTCATAACAATGAGTTTGGCAGGCGCATTTATCAGCCAAAAGATTTCAGCACACATAATTTCATGAGTCTTTCTAACTGCCATGAAATTTTAAAGCAATTGGTTTTTTATAATCATACGGATAAGGCTAACCGGTATAACATTACAAAAGATGACTGGCAGTTTTTAATGAAATACCTGGGCATGTACCCGCGTGAAAGCCTTTACCCCGCTTATAACACCAAGGAGTATTATGATTCGTTCAAGAAATTTATTTATTATGGCAGTGCTAAGCCAACCATACCAAGCGATAGTGTGCGCGTGTTTAATATTGTGGGCAGGGCTTATGGGTTTTTAAGTGATTGCGCGTATGTTGCTGATGTAAAAAATAACGTAGAATATATGCTTTCGGTAACTATGTATGTTAACGAACGGGATGTTATTGGCACCGGAAAATATGAGTATGATAAACTGGGGCTGCCTTTTTTAAAAGACCTGGGTAATTTAATTTATAAAGTTGAACAGGTCCGAAACGTGCAGCACAAGGCTGATTTGGAGGAGTTTGATTTGTTTAGGAATTAATTGTAAAGAATGGTAGGCTTTTAAATTATTCCATGAGTTGATGATTTAGTACTTTCTTTTGTCTTGAAACAAAAGAAACAAAAATTCAAGAACGAACGCCAACTCTCGCTACGATAACGCACAAGTCAACCCTGCTCGGCCATCTTCGCTCCAGTTCGCACCGTTCGTTCACGCTTGCCCCGGATTAATGTGACCAGATGAATGTTTTGTTTTAGTTAGAGCTTTTACTGCACGAGTATTAGGTATTAAGGTTGATGATTTACTGCTTTCTTTTGTCTTGAAACAAAAGAAACAAAAATTCAAGACTGCTTAAAACTGAAATGAAATTACTACGCCTCACTTCGCAAGATTTCAAGAACTCGCCGGTTACGGCTCAAACAGCTTGAAATCTTTTGCTTCGTTTGCTTGAATTTCAATTTCAGTTTTAAAAGGTCAGTAACAAAGGTTTGGGCATCTGATCCAGATTTGTTTGACCAGATGAACGTGTTTTTTAATTTGGGTTTTTACTACATAAGTAAGAGACATGAAGAATGGCAGATAAGGCTTTATGATCTACTAATATGCCCTTATTTATAAAGCCACTCTTCGGGGTTTAGTATTTTCTGGCCTTTCCATATCTGGAAGTTTATCACATTCCTGTTTTCATCATCGTTAAAGGCAATGGTGCCAATGTTTTGTTTTAATGCAATTTTATCTCCTGATTTCACCAGCACTTCATCCAGGTTTGAATAAACGCTCAGATAGTCTCCATGCCTGATGATGACAATTTTACCAATGCCCGGAACGGTTGTAACGCCTGTAACTACGCCTTCAAACACGGCGCGTGCTTGTTGCCCTTTTGCAGCGGCAATTTCCACACCGTTGTTATTGATCATAAATCCTTTTATGGTTGGGTGCTCCTGCTCGCCAAAGCCAATGGTGATGACACCTTTTGCAACAGGCCACGGGAGCTTGCCGCGGTTAGATGAAAAATCGGAAGACAATTGCTCTGCTTCTTTGGTCTCTGCAATTTCGGCGGCTTCTGCTTTGGCATCTGCTTTTATTTCTTCATCCAGCTTTTTAGCGTTTGCCGGATTTGTTTTTGCTTTCTTTTCTTTAACCTTTGCCGCGCGCTCTTCTTTCTTTTTAGCAAGGGCAAGAGCGTGTTTACGTTCCTCTTCCTGTTGTCGCTTAATCTCTTCCTGGATCAATTTTTTTATGGCCGCGTTTAAGTTTTCAATCTCGCTTTTCTTTTTATCCAGCTCGGTCTTTAGTTGTTTCTCGGTCTGCTGAAGGCTTGATAAGGTATTTTCCTGATCATTTTTTTCTTTGGCAAGGTTTAATTTTTCCAACTCTTCCGAAGTAAGCAATTGCCTTTTTTCTTCTTTACGGCTGTTCAACTCTGTGTTTTTGGCTGTTATGTCTGCTTGTGTTGTGCTGATCTCCGCGGCTTTTTTCCTTCTGAATTCAGCAATTTGCTGAGTGTACTTATACTGCTGGTAGGCCTGGTTAAAGCTGTCTGCTGCAAACAGAAACATCAGCTTACTATATGCATCGCTGTTGCGGTAATCAAAATAAACCATAGCTGCATAATCTTTCTTTAGCTTATCCAGTGTAGCATTAAGGTTTTTTATGGAAGATTGGTTTTCGTTTATCTGTTTGTTTATAAGGTGGATTTCGGAGTTGATAGTATAAATCAGCTCTTCGCGCACGCTTATTTTTTTGTTCAGGATGGCTACCTGGTTCATGGATAATTTTTTGCTGCTTTTTGTTTCATGCAGCAGATCGTTAATGGTGTTGATCTCTTCTTTAAGCTTTTTCTTTTTTGTTTCCAGGTCTTTTTTATTGCCTTTTTGCGAAAAGCCTTGTGGCACAATGGCTACAAGCAATACAAACGTGAGCAGCCAGGCCAGCTTATTTTTTAAACTCAATACGCTCATAGCTTGCTGGAATTTTAAACGGAAAACTTTGCGGTTCGTTTATCGTTATTTTACTATACTGGATATCTGCTTTTATGTTTTTTTCTGCTGTGATGGTGTATAACAATTTAAACGGTGCGAGGTATTTATCGGTGGTTTTGAAATCGCTGTAGGCTGCATTAAACTTACGGTTTGTATGGATGTCGGTAAAATCCAAAGAAACGATCTTAAAGTTTGAAGGGTCGAGGTGAATGGTTTGATAAGAATCGCCAGCCTGCTCCTGCCCGCTTGTAATGCGCTTTAAATGCTTTTTACGAATGGTGCTTAAAGAATACAGGCAAGTGTTTTTATCCCTGGCAGGTTTTAGCTTACTGTCATCATCATAAAAAGAGGCGCTGTTACCAAATAGCAAAGCCTGCAGCATATCATAATCCAGGTCGGCATGCAGCATTTGATTTATGTATGAAAAATCGCCGACAAAATATTTCTTTTCCGTTAATCCAAGGGTAAATTTTACGGTATCTTTTGTGATCAGTACGCGTGCTGCATCAATGCCTAATTTGGAAATAGACAACCAGATCACACTATCCTTACGGCACCTTACCGATACGTTGAAGGATTTATCGTCTCCATCTATTGTTAGCTCGCAACCAAATTTAGCAGATGCGTAATTAAAATCAAGCTCGCTGTCATTCATGCGTTTGCTAAGCGCTTTGCCTGTTTTAAACTCCATGCGGCATTTCTCTACCGTTGTGTCAACAGTTGTAACCACGTTTTGCTTTGCTATATTTTTTTTGCTTTTACAGGATGCAGATACCAGCACAACCAGGCACAAGGCAAGCGGCAGTTTAAAAGAAAGATATCTAAAAATGAGGTTCATTATTCGTACAATTTTTTATCAGCAATTTTTTTATTTAATAATTCTGAATCGCCACCAAGCTCTTTGGCTTTTTTCCAATTTTCGATGGCTTTATCGGGTTGATTCAGTTTATATAATACATCGCCGTAATGCTCAACAATTGCGGGGCGGTTATAACCGCCTCTGTCGAAGGCTTTTTCAAGGTATCTTTTTGCCTCATCGTATTTTTGCTGCTGGTATAAGATCCAACCGTAGGTATCTATGTAGTTTATACTGTTGGGTTCAAGCTCGAGCGTTCGTTTAGACATCTTTTCGGCTTTCTCTAAATTTTCTTTCCGCAAAGAAAGGTAGTAGGCATAGTTATTTAGTATGCCCACATTATCCGGATCTAATTTAATGGCTTCGTCAAATTCCTTATCTGATTTTTTGTACTCTTTCAAATTATTATACACCTCGCCCAGGTTAGAAGAAAATCCTACGGCCAATACATTGTTTTCATATAAAAACTGCTGCCCTTCTTTTAAAGGCTGAACGGCTTTTTGATATTGTTTCAATTGCATGTAACCAACACCATTCAGGTAGTATGGTTCGGGCTGGTCGGGAAACAGGTCCATTACTTCTTCACTGTGTTTAATCAGGCTATCGTAGGCACGCATATTTATTTCGCATAACAGTAACTGGCTCCATACGGCGTATTTGCTTTTATCGCTTTGCAACACTTTTTTCAGTTGGTCTGCAGCTTCTGGATATTTTTTATCGCGGTATAAAAAATCGGCATATATGCTGTGTGATTTCCCGTTGTTAGGATATTGATTGATCAAAGAAACGCATAATTCATAGGCTCTGTCTAAAAGTTTTTGATTGGCATCTGGTGCAGATTCTTTATTGGAGGGCGTGGTGCCGCTGTAATAGGATAACAGTATTTTTATTTTATTATCAATATCCAGGTCTTCACTTACAAATGCTTTTTTAAGCTCCCGGTAAAAATCATCATCCTTGTGCTGTTGCGAATAATAATCAGCAAGCGCAAGATGCACGTATGGGTTTAAGGAATCTGTCTTTAAAATATCCTGGTAGGTTTTAAGCGCTTTCTCCGGCTGGTTTTGCTGTTGGTACAAATCTGCCAGGTAGCTGTAGTAGCGTGTTTCGGAAGGATTATCTTTTATCAGCTTTTTTAATTCTGCTTCGGCATCGTTCCATCTTTTCAACTGACTGAACAATTTTATTTTCTGCATAGAAATATCCTCGTCAGCACCTGTAACGGATAAGGCCTTGTTGTATGCCTGTATGGCTTTATCAGATTTGCCGGCATAGATGTATTCGCCCGCCAAGCCCTGATAGAATTCTGTTCTGTAGGGATATGTTTTTAGCAATGTTTCATAGCGTGCGGCAGCATCTAAATAAAGATGTTTATTGTGCAGGCATTCGATATAAAGAATATTATACCACTCGTTCTTATCATCGGATAGGGCGGCAATTTTAGAACAGCTAAGTGCGTTTTCATAATTGCCCATATAGCGATAAAGATTTGCTATTTCAAAATTTGCCGGTGCATTTTTGGGATCTATCTTTAAGCATTCTTTAAACAAGTTAAGCGCTACATCGGCATTTCCCTTTATCTTTTCTTTACACGCATCATAAAACAAGGCATGAAGCTTAAAGGCATCATCTATGGCTTTTCGCGAAACAGCAGTTTTACTTGTATAAGGAGATGAAACTGCGGCAGTCGTATTTTTTTTTGTTGAGCATGACGCGATTGCAAACAGACAGGCAATATAAGCAGGTAACACTTGATACCTGAACTTGCTGCCTGTTATATGCTTAAACCTATGCAATGTTATTTTGTAATGGTGTAGTCTCCCATGCTAACGTCGAGCGCTGTGCCATGAACTTCAGAAAAATTACCGATCATGGAATTAGCCACCGATGCCGAATTTACCTTGCTGTTTTGCTGGATGATGGTGTTTTTAATAATGCTGTCTGTTACGATGCTTCCGTTGCCAATTGACACGTGCGGACCTACAACCGAATTTTTTACCACTACATTTTCGCCAATAAAGCAAGGCTCTATAATGCTTGAGTTTTCGATTTTTGCAGAAGCTGAACGTAAATGCGCTTTGCCTTTATCATATTCAAGAACGCGCTGGTTGGTATAAACCGTTGCTTCTTTATTCCCGCAGTCAAGCCATTCACTCACCTTGCCCGGAATAAATTTCGTCCCTTTGTTCTTCATGTTTTCCAGGGCGTTGGTCAGTTGAAATTCGCCCTTATCTTTAATATTGTTGTCGAGCAGGTATTGAATTTCTTTTTTCAGGTATTCGCCGTCTTTAAAATAATAGATGCCAATGATGGCCAGGTCAGAAATAAATTCCTGTGGCTTTTCAACAAAATCGGTTATAAAACCTTCTTTGTTCAATTTTACAACACCAAACTGGCGGGGGTCTTCAATACCCTGAACCCAGATTGCGCCATCGTTATTGGTATCCATCACAAAATCGGCTTTAAAAAGCGTGTCGGCAAAAGCCACTACTGTTTTTCCCGATAAGGCAGGTGCGGCGCACATTACAGCATGCGCGGTGCCTAAAGCTTCTTCCTGGTAATAAATAACGCCTTTAGCTCCCTGCGATGCGGCAATTTCTACCAGCTTTTTTTCAGTTTCTTTGCCAAATAAGGGAGAAATGATAAAAGCAATCTCTGTTATTTTTTCCCCGCAAACTTTGGTTATATCTTCTACCAGCCTTTGTACAATTGGCTTTCCGCCAACCGGCAACAAAGGTTTTGGCACTGTTAACGTGTGTGGGCGCATGCGTTTCCCCATGCCGGCCATAGGTATAATTATATTCATAATGCTACTTTATTTACTTAGTCAACGAAGATAATAATTACAATTAGATGCCGCATGTTTACAAAGGCATTACTTTATAACAAGATGGGGTTTATAAACATATTTTATGAGAACATTACGGCGGATTGCCACCTTCGATCTGCCGGTATAACGCTTTTTAAGATTACTTAAAAGTGTTATACCGGTTCAATTAAATTTAAAACTTCTATGGAAATACTAAGTCAACGACCAGATCAACGATTTTTCTTCATTCGATACGGATGTTTAAGCGTCCGTCCAGGCAACCTGATGAGCCAACCACTTTATTTTGATTTTTCTTTTTGGTTTTTTTTTAAAATATTAATCTCTAAATTCTTGCGATTTACCTCTTATTAAATTTATTAAATAAAACTTTTATATTTTTACTAATGTAAATAAACAAATTATGAATAAAATTTTATTTTTTTTTAGCCTTATTATTTGTTCAACAAATAATGCACAAATTATAAATGCCTTTGCAGGAGGTGGAACAAGTGGCTTAGGAGATGGAGGTTTTGCCACTGCAGCTCAGTTAAGCCTTCCATTAGGGGTTACGTGTGATGCAACAGGAAATGTATATATAGCTGATCAGATAAATGGCCGAGTTCGTATGATAAACAACTCAGGTATAATAAGCACTTTTGCCGGAAATGGAACAGGAGGACATAGTGGTGATGGAGGGCAAGCAACTGCTGCAGGTATTGGGGTGGGAGGTATTACCTTTGATGCAATAGGAAACTTGTATATAGCTGACAGGGGGAATTATATTCGCAAAGTAAATACTAATGGAATAATAAGCACTATTGGCGGAATTGGTACAGCAGGTTACAGTGGCGATGGAGGACCGGCAACCGCTGCAGAATTTAATGATCCTATCGGAATAGCTGTAGATGCAAATGGAAATGTATTTATAGCAGATAATAATAACAATCGTATTCGTAAAATAAATACCACCGGTATTATAAGTACATATGCCGGAACAGGTTATGGTGCTGGTTTAGCTACTTGTACTGCTTGTTATTCGGGAGATGGAGGGATGGCTGCTGCTGCCAATTTGAATAATCCCTGGGGATTGGCTTTAGATGCTTTAGGAAATCTTTATATTGCTGACCAATGGAATAACTGTATAAGAAAAGTAAATACGTCAGGTATAATCACTACAGTTGCCGGAAATGGTTTTGGCGCCGGAATGAATACAGTAGGATGTACAACCTGCTATTCAGGTGATGGAGGCCCGGCAACTTCTGCCGAGTTAAGTTCTCCACAATCAATTGCTTTTGATGCAGCAGGAAATATGTTTATAGCTGATGGATATAATCACCGTATTCGAATGGTAAATACCAACGGTATTATAAACACTGTTGTTGGAAGTGGAACTAATGGCTGTACCGGAGACGGTGGGCCTGCTATCATAGCAAATTTAGGTTTTCCTAATGGAATTGCGTTTGATGTAGCGGGCAATATGTATATAGATGATATTAACTGTAGTAATGTTCGCAAAGTATGCATGACTTCCTGTACTAGTTTAGGGATAGAGTCATATAGTAATAAAAATAATTTAGCTATTTATCCTAATCCTGCTAATACAACTATACATATTGATGGATCTATATTAAATACAGAAGTGTTTATTTATGATGTTTTAGGTAATGAAGTATTCCGATCCAAAGTTGAAACAATTAATATTGATGTCAGCGGATTAAAACCTGGTGTTTATTTTATAAAAACAACACAGGGTTTAGAAAAATTTATTAAGCAGTAATTAGTTTTACAAGGATTTAATAAGTCTATTTTAATTGAACTAATTGCTCTTCCAGTGTTTTAATCTTGTTAAGCGCGTCGCTTTCTTTTTTGCGTTCGTTCTCTAAAATCTCAGGCTTGGCATTAGCAACAAAGCGTTCGTTGTTTAGCTTTACCTGCACCGATTTCAAAAAGCCTTTGTTGTAATCAAGCTCTTTGCTGATGCGTTCTTTTTCTTCTTCCACATTAAGCTCCTGCGTTAACGGAATATAAAATTCCGCATGGTTTGTATTAAAAGAAAATGCGTTCTCAACTTTTGCTTTTACATACTCAAAGCTGCTCAGGTTACAGAGTTTAATGATGATACCGTCATACGTTTTTATTATCTCTCCCTGGTTTACTTTCTCAAACACCTGTAGTTTTTCCTTAGGCGAAATATTCTTTTGCTTTCTAAGGTTCCTGATATGAGTAACAACTTCCATTACCACACTGAACTCTGTCAACTGCTTACTATCAACTACCAACTGTTTAGGCCATTCAGCAACAATAATGCAATCTTTATCCTTGCGTTCTTTCAGCAAATGATAGATCTCTTCCGTAATAAAAGGCATCCACGGGTGCATCAGTTTTAAAAGACTTTCCAGGAAGCCAATAGTAGCTTCAAAGGTTGCTTTGTCAATAGGCTGAGCTTTTCCGTCAATAAACTCGGGCTTGATCATTTCTAGATACCAGGCACAGAAATCATCCCACACTAATTTGTAAGTTGCCATTAATGCATCACTCATGCGATACTTGGCATAATGATCATTAATAACCGCTAACTGCTCACTAACCTTGTTTTCAAACCAGCTGATAGCTACCTTATTTGTTTGCGGCTGTGCAATATCTGCCACTTCAAAACCTTGTATTAAACGAAATGCATTCCAAACTTTGTTGGCAAAATTTCTGCCTTGCTCACAAAGCGTTTCATCAAATAATAAATCATTACCTGCCGCAGAACATAACAACATACCTACACGTACACCATCTGCACCGTATTTACCAATCAGATCTAATGGGTCGGGTGAATTGCCTAATTGCTTACTCATTTTACGACCTTGTTTATCGCGCACAATTCCTGTGAGGTAAACATTGGTAAAAGGTTTTTCTTGTTTGTATTCGTAACCCGCAATGATCATGCGCGCAATCCAGAAAAATAAAATATCCGGACCGGTAACTAAATCGTTCGTTGGATAATAATAATTTATATCGGCACCTTCGGGATTTTTAAATCCATCAAAAACACTGATAGGCCACAACCATGATGAGAACCAGGTATCCAGCACATCTTCATCCTGACGAACATCTTGTGTTCCCAATTTTTCAACAGCTTCTTCTTCTGTTTTACAAACAACCGTATTTCCTTTGTTATCGTACCAGGCAGGGATACGTTGCCCCCACCACAACTGACGGGATATACACCAGTCGTGCACATTCTCCATCCAGTGCTTGTAGGTATTAACAAACTTTTCTGGTATCAGTTTTATGTTCTCATTCAGCACATTTTCTAAAGCAGGCTTAGATATTTTATCCATCTTCAAAAACCACTGCATAGAAAGCTTGGGTTCTATCACAGCGCCTGTGCGCTCGCTAGTGCCCACTTTATTTTTAATGTCTTCTACCTTTACAACAAAGCCCATCTCCTCCAGGTCTTTCGTGATTTTTTTACGAACAATAAAGCGGTCCTCGCCAATGTAAAACTGTGCAGCTTCACTCATTTTCCCGTCGGCGGCAATAGTATCAATAGTTTCCAGTTTATGTTTAATCCCTAAGTTGTAATCATTAATATCATGCGCAGGCGTAACTTTTAAAGCACCTGTACCAAAAGTAGCATCTACATATTCATCAAAAATAATAGGCACGCTGCGGTTAACCACAGGTATAATGCAACGCTTGCCTTTTAAATGCGTGTAACGCTCATCCGTTGGGTTCACACAAACGGCAGTATCTCCCAAAATGGTTTCCGGGCGCGTGGTCGCAATGGTGATCCATTCATCCGCCGTACCTTCAATTTTATATTTAATGTGATAAAGCTTGGAGTTTACTTCCTTATAAATTACCTCTTCATCACTCACCGCCGTCAATCCTTGCGGATCCCAGTTAACCATACGCACACCGCGATAGATCTGTTCTTTTTTATGAAGATCTATAAACACATCAATCACAGCCTCGCTCAGATCATCTTCCATGGTAAAACGCGTCCTGTCCCAATCGCAGGATGCGCCCAGCTTTTTAAGCTGCTCTAAAATAATTCCTCCGTATTTCTCTTTCCACTCCCAGGCATGCTCCAGGAATTTTTCACGGCTTAGATCCGTTTTATTAATCCCTTTTTCTTTCAATAAAGCAACAACCTTAGCTTCGGTAGCAATAGAAGCATGATCGGTACCCGGCACCCAGCAGGCGTTGTAGCCCAGCATACGCGCACGGCGAATAAGCACATCCTGTATCGTATTATTAAGCATATGCCCCATGTGCAGCACACCTGTTACGTTTGGCGGAGGAATAACAATGGTATAAGGCTCCCTTTTATCAGGTACAGATTTAAAAAATTTATGCTCCAGCCAATGAGGATACCATTTATCTTCTGCAGCTTTGGGATTATATGTCTTTGCTATTTCCATGATTCAATTTAAAAGATGCGAATTTAACTATTTTACCCAGCAATATGAAAGCAAAAAAGTCGCCGGTTCAGGGCGACTTTCTGCTTATTGTTTTATAAGATTTTACTGCTTACAAATTTTCGACTGGTACACCGTTTGGTTATTCTTCAATACCCTCACAAAATAAACTCCATCGTTCAGAGAAGCTATATTCAATTGCTGAATATTATTTTGCAGAGGTTCGGTATGCACCCGCTGCCCAATAACATTATAAACCTCAACGCTCATATTCTCATGGTCGCTAACCTGTAAATTAAAAACACCATTGTTTGGATTAGGGTATACACTAACCTGGTTGTAATTAGCTGCCACCTGCTTAATCCCTGTCAAGGTGCAAACATTAATCGCTACCGAATCCACACAATAGTTGTTATCTAAGCTTTGCGGGTTAGCCGGAGAAATAGTGGTAGTTAAAATAGTAACCATGCCATAATTCGGTATATCTACATAAATGCTGTACCTGCCTGTATCAACACCGGTAAAGGTATATACACCGTTGGTATCAGCAGTTGTTCTTGCCGAGCAACCTCCGCCAGGGCTTTTACCCAGTTTTACATCAATACCTTTTAAAGGAGAGCCAAACACCTGGTTGTGCCCGCCCGAAGCATAACGCCCGCCAAAGCTTGGCGCCGCAGTTATCGTTCCAGATATGATACCGCTTCCGTTAAGCGCAGGCAATTCAATAATACTGATGTCATTTCCTCCGTTTGTTCCGCCTATGCAACCATTATGTGTTACCACAGTTGCAGAGTCCCAGCGATAAGCCTTGTTTGGGCGGGTGCTCAAATACGTTGCCACCTCACCCGGATAATTAACAATATTAGCTTCCGCCTTCAAATAATAATTACCTGCTGGCATCTGGCCAAAGGTATAGGAACCCGCCGGCGTTATGCTCGTAGACATCACACCCGATAAAAGACTTGTTGTATCAATAGCGCTTGAAGAGCTTTGCTGTGGATATAAATAAACAAAGCCGGATATGATAGGGTGTATCCCCGAAACAGTAGTAGTATCATAAATAGTTCCGCTGATATCATTATTGCTTAAAACCGAAACACTCGAAACGGTTGATGCCGTACATCCGTTAGCATCCGTCAGGCTTGCGTTATATTGCGTATTGGTCAAAGGCGATACACTTGTGCTGTAAGTAGTTCCCCCGTTGCTCCATCCATATATATAAGGAGGCGTGCCTGCGGTAGTAACCGTTGTTGTAAGAACAGCCGTACTTCCATAACAAATGCTTGGGCTGTTTACCGCTAATACAGGAGAAGGATTTACAATTACTACAGTTGTTCCTGTTCCTACACATCCGTTAGCGTCTGTGCCACCCACGGTATATATAGTTGTTGAAGTAGGAGATGCTGTTAAAGCGGTTGTGATAGTTCCACCGGGAGTCCAGGTATAGTTAGCAGAAGATAAACCACCTGAAGCGTTTAAAGTAGTTGTGTTACCGTAACAAATTGTCGCAGAATTGGAAGTTATAGTTGGCAAGGCATTAACTACAGCACTTACAGTGGCTGTACTTGTACAACCAAATGAACTTGTAACCGTAAACGAATAAACACCTGTATTAGTTACAGCCGCACTGGCAATATTAGGATTTTGTAATGTGGATGTAGATCCGTCCGGTTCAAGCCATGCATAAGACGCTCCGCCGGTAGATGTAGTAAACGTTAATGGCTGTCCTGCGCAAACAGGGCTGTTTACCGAAGAAAACGCAGGTGGTTTAGGATAAGCTGTAACCGTTGTATTTGCTGTGTTTACACAACCATTAGCATCTGTAGCCGTAAGCGTATAAATAGTAGTGCTGCCCGGGCTCACCACATAGGTTGCTCCAACAGAAGGCCCCGGAGTCCAGGTATACGTTGCTGCCCCGCCTCCGTTCAATGTAGCCTGGGCGCCAATACAAATACTTGAAGAGCTTGGCGAAATCGTTACAATAGGCAAAGCCATTACAGTTATAGTTGAAGTAGTTGCTGCAGAACATGTACCCACCGCGCCGGTTACTGTATAAGAAGTAGTGATCGACGGAGACAAAGATACCGTAGAGGTTGTAGCGCTTGTACTCCAGGTATAGGTTGTTGCCCCGCTGGCTGTTAACGTAGTCGTTGAGCCTATACATATAGAAGTCACACCCGTAACCTTAGGCTTGGCATTTATTACAATATTTACCGTATTCCCTGGTAATGATAAATAAGCCAGGTCAGTATACCCGTCCAGGTTATAATCACCTTTAAGCATAGGAGCGCTGCCGCTCGGGCCGGCATTAAGAGTTTGTACGCCCGTTGCAAAAGTACCGGTGCCAGTTCCATGAAAAGTAAAAAGGCCAGAGCTGGTTCCATAACCCATTATCGCAATATCCAGTTTCCCGTCCATGTCAAAATCACCGTTCGTAATCCCTTCCCCGTAATTGGTTGGAGAACTATAATTAAGAACCGAGCCAAAACTTCCCGATCCCGTATTTAAAAGCACAGATACATTGCCCGCAGTTGCCGAGCTGCTTGCCGTAGCAATATCCACTCCGTTAGCCCCGTCAAAATTTCCAAGTGTAATGCAGGTTGGAGATGTTCCTGTAGTATAATTATTATATCCTGAAAAAGTGCCTGAGCTGTTTAAAAGTATAGATACCGTATTAGCCGAAGTATTTATAGTAGCAAGATCCGGCTTACTGTCTCCGTTAAAATCGCCCGATGCTATTTGGCTGGGGTTTGTAACCGTAACCGTGCTGGTTGCAAAAACAAAAGAGCCAATACTTGCGCTAGTGTTGGTTAATACAGCAATATTACCCGATGTAGAACTTGCCGCGGCAATATCCTGCTTGCCATCCCCGTTAAAATCGGCAACAACCAACGCACTCGGGTAATTACTTACATTAACATTTACCGGCGATCCAAAAGTACCATCACCTATACCACCCGTTCCGTTACCCGGCAAAAAAGTCACCGTGCCCGGGTTCGTATTATTTGCAATAACCAGATCCTTCAAACTGTCCCCGTCAAAATCGGCAACAGCAATATCTATCTGGTTAGTGCCCGGAGGGATACTGTAGGTATTGCTACTTCCAAAGTTAGATGTACCGGCATTAAAGTTCATCATAACAGTAACGCCCGAAACATACGTCAAACTACAGTTAACCGTTACAAAATCAGGAATGCCGTTTTTATCAAAATCTGCATTTCTGAAAGATTTCGTAGATGCCCCGGTCGGAAAACTTACGGCCGGTTTAAAGCAAACCTGGGCGCTTAATCCATAACAAAAAATGGCTAAGCAAATGAATAATAATTTTTTCATGCGAATTGGTTTAAGATGTGGGTTATTTTTAAGGTCACGCTAAAATAATATTTTTTGCAACACGGGCAAACACAAAAAAAGCCGTTTTATTAAAAACAGCTTTAAACTATGGTTAAGAATTGGGTGCTTTTATTGCTTGCTACTCGCCACTGCAAACCGCATAACAAAATATAGCATCGTTTAAGTCCATACTCATATCATAAAACTTCCAACTCGAACCATAAAACCTCCAACTCGGGTTATGAAACTCCAACCTTGGGTTATAAAACTTCCGACTCGCGTTATAAAAGTCCGACTCCGGGTTATAAATCTCCAACCTCGGATTATAAAACCTCCGACTCGCGTTATAAAAGTCCGACCCCGGGTTATAAAACTCCCACCTCGGGTTATAAAACTCCGACCTTGGGTTATAAAACTTCCGACTCACGTTATAAAAGTCCGATCTCAGGTTATACAATGTTAAAATCCTTAAAACATACACAAAACCATAAACTAACAAGGCTATTTTTTTAACAGAATAATCAGTTTATATATTTTAAAACTCAACATATTTGCCAAAAAAAAACAATTGATCAAAATAAAAACAAAAAACATGAAACCACTGCTTGCAATATGTATCCTATTTATTAATACCCTGTGTTATGCACAAACAGCAGACGCTGCCTTCAAAAAAGGACAAACCAAATACGATGCTAAAGATTACAAAGGCGCCATACAGGATTTTACCAAAGCCATTACCCTGAACCCAAAATATGCAGCCGCCTTTTATTACAGGGCAAACTGCAAACAAAAAACAGAAGATTATAAAGGCGCGGTTGATGATTATACCAAATCCATTAAACTAAAACCAACCGCGGATGCCTATACAAACCTGGGCCGTTCTAAATACCTCCTGCTAAGTTTTTCGGGCACACAGGAAGATTATAAAGCCATCATCGCAGATTATACAAAAGCAATTGAATTAAATCCAAAAGATACGGCAGCCTATCTTAACAGGGGCATCACCAAAGATTTTTTGAAAGACTACATTGGCAGCATAGATGACTTCACCAAACTATGCGAAATAAGCCCTAAAAATGGCGAAGGTTATTTCTACAGAGCAAATGCTGAAGATAAAGCCGATAAAAAAGAAGCCGCCTGCGAAGATTGGGACAAAGCCCTCGAGTTAGGCGAAACAAGAGCGCAGCCGCTTAAAGCCAAAAACTGTAATCAGTAAATATTTACTTCCCGTTCCAGTAGAACACCAAACTTATCATGCACAGCATCTAAAACCTGCTGAGATAGGTCATATATCTCGGCACCGCTGGCAGCACCATAATTAACTAAAACCAAAGCCTGGTTAACATGTACGCCGGCATCGCCAAAACGCTTGCCCTTAAACCCACATTGTTCAATAAGCCAGCCAGCGGCCAGCTTATAATTTCCGTTATCTAGGGCATAAGCAACCATCGCCGGAAACTGCTCTTTCAAGGCCTCATACTTTTGCTTGCTCACTTCCGGGTTTTTAAAAAAACTACCCGCATTGCCAATCTTAGCCGGGTCAGGCAATTTAGAACTCCGGATATTAATTACCGCATCACTGATGGCTTTAACGCTGGGTTCAACAACACCCATCGCTTTCAGCTCCTGTTCAATAGCGCCGTATGAAGTATTGAACACGGGCTTCTTATTCAGTTTAAAAACAACCGATGTAATTAAATACCTGTTCTTATAAACATGCTTAAAAACACTCTCCCTGTACCCGAATTTACACTCTGAGTTTTCAAACGTTCTCTCCTCCCCGCTTTGTATATCAATAGCATTTACTTCATAGCAAACATCTTTTATCTCTGCGCCATATGCGCCAATATTTTGCATCGGGCTGGCACCTACGCAACCCGGTATAAGCGATAAATTCTCTACTCCCCCATAATTATGGTTCACGCACCAAAGCACAAACTGGTGCCAGTTCTCTCCCGCTGCCGCTTTTATATAAATAAAATCATCATCCTGCTTAACAACTTCTATCCCTTTCAGATTGTTTTTAATAACCAAGCCGTCAAAGTTCTTAGTAAAAAGCAAATTACTCCCGCCACCTAAAAACAACAAAGAATTATTCCTGTACACATCTGTTTTTTGCAGCTCTCTAAATGCCGCTACAGAATTCACCTCCGCAAAATAACCGGCATACACATCCGTGCCAAACGTATGATACTTTTTTAGCGGGTAATTGTTAAGAATTTGCATGTATTATTTTTTAGCAAGGTATGTATTTAGGTTTTGGCTTATCTTTGCACAAACAAAAAAATATTAATACACCTTTGTTTACAATGGTTAAAGCACTAACACAAGGAGTTGAAATTTCAGTTAAAACTGCTTATTCTCCTACACACAGCATCCCGAAAGACAATCAATACTTTTTTATTTACACCATCACTATTGAAAACAAGAATGATTTCAGCGTCCAGTTGCTTAGTCGCCATTGGCACATTTACGACAGCAACGGCGATTACAGCCAGGTGCAGGGTGAAGGCGTAGTAGGGCTTCAACCCGTTATAGAGCCCAATAAAAAACACACATACACTTCGGGTTGCAATTTAAAAACCGAGATCGGTAAAATGAGCGGAACTTATACCATGATACGCTTATTTGATGAGAAAAAGTTTGAAGCCAAAATACCTGAATTCACTATGGTATTAGAAGCTAAAATGAATTGATCATACCCCTTAAAGTTTACCGGACATAAAATCAAAAAGCCACTTACAAAGTGACTTTTTGATTTTACTTACTTCGTTTAAAATTATTTGATCAGGGTAACAGTACCTTTATAATCTGTACTTACACCTTTCTTATCGGTTACTTTTACAATGTAAAAATACGTTCCGTCATTCACATCTTTCGATCCGTTTCTGCCATCCCATGCATCCGTAGCAGAATTCGATTCCCACAATTTCAAGCCCCATCTGTCAAATATCAAGATATTCATCGTGTTTACACCCGTGCTTTTCACAAAGAAATTATCATTGATGCCATCACCGTTTGGCGTGAATATATTTGGTATTGATATCGAGAAGCCTTCGTTCACAACAATAGTCGTATAAGTTACATCTACACAACCCGCCGCGTTAGCAGCAGTCATAGTAACCGTATAAATACCCGCCGTTTGATAAATTGCCTGTGTGCTTGTACTTGTACTGCTCGTTACCTGGCTGCCACCGTTTCCATAGCTCCAGGTATACGTGGTTGCACCCGTGCTATTGTTTGTAAAGCCAACCGTTAACGGGGCATCTCCTGCCTGCGGATCGGCAGATATAGCAGCGCTCACAGATGAAGTTGTTACCACCACAATATCTTTCTTGCTGCAACCTGTAGCTGTAATGGTTCCTGTAACTGTATAACTGGTTGTTGTACTTGGCTGTCCCGAAGGATTAGCCACAGTGCTTGATGTCAATCCTGTTGCGGGATTCCATACATACGTATCTGCACCGCTGGCTGATAAATGCACCGAATCTCCTTTACATATGGTTTGATCTGCACCCGCATTTACATTTGGAGTAGGGTTAGCAGTTACATTAGCTGTTGCCATGTTTACGCAACCGTTGGCATCGGTACCTGATACCGTATACGTCACCACTCCAACTGATGTTGGATTAGCTGTTACAGGTGATCCATTAGCAGAGCTCAAACCCGTAGAAGGATTCCATGTATACGTATTTGCACCGCCTGCCGTAAGCGTAGCCGGGTTACCAACGCAAGCTGTGCCCGATGTAGCTGTAACAGTAGGTAGATCATTAACAGTAATATTTACAGTAGTTGTATTCATACAGTTATTAATATCTGTACCAATTACTGTATAGGTAACCGTTGCCGTTGATGAAGGAACCGTAGTTACTGATGCACCATTTGCAGAGCTTAACCCTGCCGAAGGGCTCCAGGTATAGCTTGAAACACCACTGGCCGTTAAGGTAGCTGTATTGCCAATACATATCGGAGAAGATGATGCACTGATCGCTTGGGGTGTATTAACCGTTAAACTTACGGTACCTGTGCTAGTACAGCCATTACCGTCGGTACCTGTTACCGTAAAGTTAGTTGATGCCGCAGGGGTAGTAGTAACTGTTGTACCTGTATTACTGCTTAGATCGCCCGCAGGAGACCATGTATAGCTTGATGCGCCGCCAGCTGTTAATGTAGCTGTTTGCTGCCCCATACAAATTGCGGTTGGGTTACTGCTTGCCGTAACAGTTGGCGTTGGGCTAACAATCACTTTGACTGAATCGGCAGCAGAACAGGTTCCTACAGTACCCAATACATAATAGGTTTGTGAAGCTGACGGATTAACCGCTACTGTTGCTGTAGTTGCAATAACCACCGGCGGAACAGCACTGGCCCAGGTATACCCTGTTGCACCGCTTGCTTTTAAAATAACCGTGCCTCCCTGGCATATGGTCGTATCATTATTAACTGTTAAGGTTGGCTGGGGAACAACAGATACTGTTATAACTCCCGGAATTGCTGAACAGGTTCCAATGCTTCCAGAAACTGTATAGCTGTTGGCACTGCTGGTTGGTGTTACCACTGTTACAGAACCTGTTGTTGTGCTTAATGTAGGGTCTGCTGTCCAGGTATAAGTAGTAGCGCCCGTTGCCGTTAAAGTAGAAGAGCCTCCTGTACATATCGGGTTTGCATTTGGCGTAACTGTTATTGTAACTGCCGGAATAATGGTTGCTGTAACTGTTTGTGTATTAGAACACGAACCTATAATACCCGTAACGCTATATGTAGTGGTCACTAATGCACCAGATTTTGCAGTATCTCCAACAACATTAATATGTAGATCTGTTGAAGGGCTCCAGGTGTATGATGTTGCACCCGTAGCCGTTAAAATAGCAGTATCGCCCGCACAAACTGTAGTGCCGGTTACAACAACTGTTGGCGTTGCCGTTACTGATACAATGGCCACTGCTGTATCTTTACAACCATTGCCATCCGTGCCTGTTACTGTATAATTGGTTGATGTAGTTGGTTTGGCTGTTACAGGATTTCCGCTTGATGCACTCAATCCTCCTGGTGGAGACCATGCATAATTTGTTGCGCCGGTTGCGGTTAATGTAGCTGAATCGCCAGCACAAAAAGATGCACTGTTTACATTTACAGTTGGCAGGGTATTAACACTAATTGTAGATGTGCCCGGCGATGCAATACATGTTCCTACATTGCCTGTAACTGTATAAACAGTTTGAGTTGTCGGACTTGCTTTTACTGTCCCGGTTGTTGAAGAGTTTAAGCCCGTTGTTGGCGACCATGTATATGTTGTTGCGCCGGTTGCGGTTAATGTTGCAGAATCGCCTGCGCAAATGGTTGCGCTGTTTACAGCTATTGTAGGACTTGACGCCACATTTACAGTTGTTGTAGCTGTTGATGAGCATCCTGCTGTTGTACCCGTTACTGTATAAATTGTTAAGCTTGCTGCGCCCGATTTTACAGTGGCGGTTGATGTAGAATTTAGATAAGTTGCCGGCGACCACGAGTATGTTGTTGCACCCGTTGCCGTTAATGTGGCCGAATCTCCCAGGCAAATAGTTGCACTGTTAACCGATAAAACCGGAACTGCATTTACTGAAACCGTTGAAACTGCTGTGCCTGTACAACCCGAACTGCTGGCACCTGTTACCGTATAATTTGTTGTGCTTGTAGGATTAGTAACTGTTACCACACTTCCTGTACTTGCACTCAGCCCCGTTGTTGGCGACCAAGTATACGTAGCGCCACCACTGGCTGTTAATGTAGCCGTAGTGCCCGAACAAACGGTTGCGCTTGTGGCAGTAATAGTTACAGGAGGCCTAACGGCAACTGTAGATGTTGCAGTAGCCGAACAACCTGAGGCCGTACCTGTTACTGTATAGATTGTTGTTGCCGAAGGGTTTGCTGTTACAACGCTTCCTGTTGTAGGGTTTAAAGCGATTGTAGGGCTCCAGCTATAGGTGCTTGCACCGGTTGCTGTTAATGTTGTTGTTCCTCCAACACAAATAGAATCTGAATTAACCGTAACAGTTGGCACTGGATTTACGGTAACTACCTGGTTGCTGCTTACTGTTTGCGAGCAGGCATCTGTAATGATCCCGTAAACAGTATATGTTCCAACCGAAGGGAAACTAATAGCAGTGGTTGTTCCGCTTCCTACTGAAGGGCTTCCGGTAGAGCTAAAGCTCCAGTTTGTTGTTCTTGGTGCAACACCATATTGAGTTGCAGTAGTAGCTGTAACCGTTTGCCCTAAACAAACACTACTTGATGAAACCGTTACCGGTGTGGAAGTGTTTGTAAACTCCAGGGTATGACCTTGGATGGCCATAATCCAGGGTGCATTAGCTCCGATACAAGTGCCTGAACAACCCACTGCACCAAAACAATCTCTATAAAAGTTCATGATAAAAGTTACGGGCTGCGCCGAACAACTTGGCACAGGTAAGCAACGTCCAAGATCGGAGAAAATAGAAAAATTAGTTCCTATACAGGTACCTGTTGCGGGATTATTACAAAAATAATATAACTGTGTTGAAGGGTTACCGGTGTAAGGCGGACTCTGACAGGTGTTTCCACCTATCTGGAACGTTACTGCTCCGTCTTCTTCATAGCAAGGATATGTAGCTTTGTATGTAAAAGTCCACTGAACATCTGTGAAAGTAGCCATAGCCGGCGTATTAACCGTAAGATTGTAATCACAAGAGTTACCAAAAGTACAAAGGGTGTTATTATTGTATTGAGAACCTGTGATAGACGCCTGTGCCAGGGTATTAGAGCTTGTAACTAAAGGGTCTATAATGATGTTAGCGGAACTGATATTATCCTGGATCCATTTTAATGGGATCGATATGCCAAGTTTTGTATCTTCAATAATATACTCAGGACTAAAAACAGTTTCTTTACCTCTTCCTTCTAAACAGGCAATAGCTCCTCCAATTTTCACCAAAGAGGTAGTTCCTGTTTTAAGTTCAGCATCGGATGATGCACGAGATGAGCCAGCAGCTTCGCCACTAAAATTTAAAACAGATGCGTAAGGGCCTGTAAAGTTGTCTTTAAAGATCAGATCGGTGTAGCCTGTGTAGTTAAGCTTTTTTACAATAAAGCTTGTTTTTACCGAGCCCCTGTTTACCTCCATCTGGGCATCAATTCCCGGGAAAATGTTGGTTACATACAGACCATCGTCTCCGGCGGTGTATGTGCTCCAATTGGCAGTAGCCAGCGCTTTATCTTCTGTTCCAGCGGTGTGCCCGTATAATTGCCAGTTGTTAAAATAAACCGTTCCTGCAGGTGTTTTAATATATGATTTGGCTTTGTTTACATCAAAGCCTACCGGGTCAAGTTGCTCATCTGCTTCGTAAATTCCATTGCCTTTGCTGGTAATATGATGATCGATAGTTACCCAATTACCGTCTTTTTTAAGGTGTAAGGCGCCATAAGCTTTCTGAATATAAAACTCGGTTGGTTTGCTTTCGTTAACAAAATACCTTTCGTCTTCCTGCCTTTTATCTAAAACTTCCACATAGCCTTCGTAGTCTCCGTTAAACGGAAGCTTACCAAATTCAGGGTGGTTTTTGTATTTATCAGGGTTAAATTTTGCCCAGGCTGTAACATCAGCTGCTTTTTTGGGAGTAAAAGAGGTATAATTACCTATTTTGAGTTCCATTTGCTGCTTGCCGGCCGGAGTTTTCTGTGCCTTTAATTCTGAAGAAATACCGAGCATTAATACCGCTAAAGCAATTCCTTTCCCGAAATCTTTATAATAAGATAACTTTCTCTTCATATATGGTAGTTTTTATTTGTAACAAATATATAGTAAAATTTGTTAAGATAAAAAAGGAAAAAACGGTTTTCAGTTGTTAAACCGGTTATTTGATGGGCTTTATTAGTTGCTCCGGAAATATAGAGTGTTGTTTTTACGACTCATTCCTTCTCCTTGAAGGAGAAGGGAGGGTTACAGACTCATCATGTCTTTTAGTTTGACTGATTGGCGGCGGGAGATCTCTACCTGCTCGCCTCCTCTCAGTTTTACCATCAGGCCTCCGTTAAACCAGGGCTCGATATTTTCTACCCATTTCAGGTTAATAATGTGCTTACGGCTTGCCCTGAAAAAACTGGCTGGGCTTAGGCGCTGCTCTAAATTATTCAGGCTTCTTAATATAAGCGGGCGGTTATTCTCAAAAAATACGCGCACATAGTTGCCCTCGCTTTCAAACAGGCGCACATTGGATAGTTTTACAAACCAGCAACGTTCTCCGTCTTTTAAGAAAACCTGGTCTTCGTCGGTTAGGATGGTCCTGAATTCCTGAACGCTTTCTTCTTCTTTTAAGTATAGCTTTTTTAATGTTTCGGCTAAGCGTTCGGGTTGCACGGGTTTTAGTAAATAATCAAGGGCATTTACTTCAAAGGCGCGCAGGGCATATTCGTCGTGTGCGGTAATAAAGATAAGCTCGGGCAGCGGGTGTAATTCCTGCGCAAGCTCTAAACCTGTTTTGCCGGGCATTTGTATATCTAAAAAAACCACATCGGGTTTTAAGGAGTTAATTTTTTCTTTGGCTTCATTGGCATTGGCGCATTCGGCAATTATTTCAATGTCTTTGTGTTCTGCCAGCATGGTTTTAAGTTCCTGGCGGGCAAGGCGCTCATCATCTACTATTATGGCTTTCATATAGGTTTATTTACAGTAAAGGTATTACAATTTGGGTTCTCACCTGGGTATCATTTTCATTAGCGATTAAAAACGAGGCATCATCGGCAAAAACAAACGCTAAACGGTTGCGGGTATTTTCTAATCCGTAGCCTGATTGCGGGTTTGTTTCGGGATCGTATCTGCCTGTATTTAAAATTTCTATTTGCAATTTATTATTTGCTATTTGTTTTGTGGTGATGGAAACCATACCGCCGTCGGTGAGCCTTGAGATACCGTGCTTGATGGCATTTTCTACCAGTGTTTGCAACAGCATAGGGGGGATTTTATACTGAAAGGATGCCTGGTCGAGGTTTATGGAAAAGTCCAGCCGTTCTTCAAAGCGGATTTTCTCAAGGGCGAGATAATCTTTTACGAGTGTCATTTCATCGTTGAAGGCAATGAGCTTGTTTTTTTCGAGGGTTAATGTTTGCCGCAAAATATTAGCCAGCTGCGTAACGGCAGCTTTTGCTTTTTGCGGGTTTTCATCAATCAGGGCGCGGATGCTGTTCATGGCGTTGAACATGAAATGGGGATTGAGCTGTGATTTTAGTTTGTTCAGTTCGGCTTCTTTTAAAGAGGCTTCCATTCTTAGTTGTTGTATCTCTGCTTTGCGGTAGTTTACAATGTAGTGAAAAGAGAAGTATAAAACGCTCCACACAAAAAATACAAACCAAAAGCTTATGAGCGAGGTAAGAAACCCAATGGGTGAAAGCTTTTCGGTGGCGCCAAAGATAATTACATTAAATATGAAACCTAAGAGAAAAAAAACAAGTGCCAGGAACAGGCTGAATACAATGGAGACAGATATTTGATAAATAACGCTTGTTTGCAGCCACTTTTTTGTAATGATAAAATGCCTGAAAACATGGGTCAGCAAAATAGCCGAAGGAATTAAGAGCAGGTGAAAGAGTATATCTTTTTCGGATATTTTATAGAAGAAAAAAAAGTTAACGGTAAAATACGTGAGCCAGCCAATTAATTGCGTAATCCAATAGATGCGGATCTTTTGCATGGCTTATTTATTTAAGCCCTAACCAGGCATTGCGCGCCAACACTTCTTTGTCTGTAGCGTTTTTGTTGACTGTAATATCGTTTAGTATCGTAACTTTTACGGGCGTAACTTTTGCTGAAAGTGTTTTTAGTTTTTCAGAATCTTTCTTTTTGCGGGCAACTTCTACTACCAGCTTATCCCCGGTTTTTGCGTTTTGTAAAAAGCCGTAAAGCACATCTTTGTAGTTTTCCATGGTGATGGCTTTGCCATTAAACAAAACAATTTCATCGCCTTCTTTGTATTTCATTTTTTTACCAAAGGCATCGGCATTGGCTACATCAAAAATGACAGCGCGATTTGTTTTTGGGTTAAAGCCCATGCTAAACCCTCCAAGGCTGATCTGTTCGCTTTCTCTTTTTTCGGTATAGTTTAGGCCAACCATGCCTAGTATTTCTTTGAAGGGAAGCTTTTGGTTTCCGGCAACATATTTATTTAAGAAATCCCTGGCAGCAGGCGAGGTTAGTTTTTCTATATCGTTAAACAGGTCGTCGTCCTTAAATGATTTGTCTTTTCCATATTGTTTAGACAGGTCGGCCATCAGGTTTTGTGTGCCGTATTCTCCGTTGCTGTTGTAGCGCAATAAGATATCTAGGCACATATTAATTAGTGCGCCCTTTGCATATACGTTGTTGTATTGTTTGTGGTATTTGGCTTCCAGCACATGCGAGCTCATAAAGGTGAAGGGCATGGTATCGTTATATTGTGTTTGTGCTTCGTTCATTTTACCCTGCATCACTTCAATAAATTTGTCGATATCAATTAAGCCGTATAATACCTGCACGTGGTGGGCATTGTATTCGGTAAGGCCTTCGTACAACCATAAATGCTTGCTCATTTTTGGCTTATTGAAATCAAAATTGCCGATCTCCTCGCTGTGGATGCTAAGCGGCGTAACGATGTGAAAAAACTCGTGTGCAGCTACGTTGCGCATTTCCTGGGCTATGTAAACAGAATCAATTTCGGGCATTACATAGAAAGAAGAGTAGCAATGTTCTAAGGCTCCGTTTGCACCCGACATGGTTGGTTTATCGTTCAAATAAATAATAAACGCGTATTTGTTTACGGGAAGCGTACCTCCTAAATATTTGCGCTGGGCATCCAGCACTTCTGCAATGTTTTTAGCAATATAAGCTGACGTGATCTTTTTGTTGGGTGAGTAAACAGACACCAATACGCGCGCGCCTCCTACTTCAACAAAAGCTGTATCGGGCAGGCAATACATAACCGGCGAGTCGACTAATTTATGATAATCAAACACATCGATCACATCGGTATCAATGCCATTTTTAATGGTGGTTAACCCGCTGGAGGCATAAAACCCTTTTGGCTTTTTAACTTCAACGGTAAATTGTTTATCTGTGTAATTTTTAAAGTAGCCAAAAAAGCCATGTGTGTTTAATACGAAATTTTTATCGGCTTCTATGTTAGTGCCTGCAGGTTCAAAAACAATATCGTCTTTATTTTCGTGTTTCTTTAAAGGGCAATCCCAGCTGTCTTCTACTAAATAGGTAATGTATGATATGTTTTGCGGTGCAGGGATAACGTATGTATTTTCATCCGGCTTTGTGTATGCTATTTCTTTCCCGTTTTTATCCATTACTTTCAGGTCGGATATAAAGCGCCCGAAATTATAAATGGCATAGGTGCCGGGAACAATTGCCGGGAACATAAAGGTAGCCTCGCTTTCGGCAATGGCAGGAGGAATAAGCTTTACCTGTATTTTATCGTTTTCTACTTTGGTGAGGTCAACAAAGTAGGCATAGTTGCTTTGAGCATTGGCAATTTTAAAAAGCACCAATGCGGCAAATACAAGTAGTTTTTTCATTATGGGTTTAATAAACGAAATTTATTTATTTAGTAAGAACTGTTTCTCGAGTGTAAAGATATTACCTGTTTTGTTCAAAGAAAGCGTTACTTTTTCTTCGGTAGTTTTATAGTCTTTTTTGGTAACTTTTACCTGATAATCGGTACCGCCTTTAAGTGTGATCAGGTATTCTCCGTTCTCGTTGGTAGTGATACTTACTTTTTCCCCGGTGCTGTTTGTAAGCGTAATTTCTGCTCCTTCCAATACATTGCCACTTGCTCCGTCGCGCACCAGGCCTTTTAAAATGCTCAGGGTGTTATCTGCCTGGTGTTTAAAATCTTTCTCCAAAATAGCGTAATCCATCAGGTCTATTTTATAAATATCATTTTCGCCAAAGCCTCCCATCCTGTCTGAAGAGAAGTAAGCATAACGCGCATCTGCACCCATTACCAAAGGTCCGTCACGTTTTGTGGTGTTAATAGGGTAGCCTAAGTTTTCAGGCTTGCTCCAAACACCGTCTTTTAAAACAGTTCTGAAAACATCATAACCGCCCATGCTGTTTGCACCGTTGCTGCAAAAGAAAAGTGTTTTTCCATCGGGTGCTAAAAACAAGCCGGCCTCATCGTTTGCCGAGTTTATCTCAGGCCCAATGTTTACGGGTGTTTCCCACTCGGTTTTTGTTTTACGCTGTGCTACCCAAATATCGCTGTTCCCATAACCGCCTTTGCGCTCGGAGGTAAAATAAAGCGTTTTGCCATCCGGAGAGATACATGCGCCGCCTTCCCAATAGCTTGTATTGATAGGTTTTCCAAATGGCTCAGGTGTTTTCCATTTGTTGTTTAATACTTTCGATACAAAAATATCTCCGCCGCGTGCTTCAGGGTTTGTAAGGTCGTTTTTATAAATAAAGATCTGTTTTCCGTCAGCTGAAATGCCTGTACAAGCTACGTGCGAGTTTGCCTGGTTGATCTGCCCCGGGATCTGATCGGCGTCTGTCCATTGAAGCTTAACTGTATCCCAATTTGAGAAATAAATGTTCTCAAAGTATTTTCCGTCGCCTTCCACATCTATCGGAGAATCGGTGGTTTCGGGCCTGCGGCTGTTAAAGAAAAGTTTTTTTCCGTCGGCTGTAATAGCAGGGCCTTTGTCTTCGTATTTTGAATTGATCTTTTGCCCCAGGTTTTCAATTTGCACGTTTACCGGGCTTGCCATTAATCTTTTGGCATTGTTGCACTGACTGATGTTTACATCTACGTTATTTTCTTTCAATTCGCCGCCTGATGCCTTGCTTTTAAACGTATTAAACTCGGCTAGTGCATCATCTGTCCTGCCTGCATTCTGGTAAATGGTTCCCAGCAAATAATACGTTTCTACTTTTGTACTGGTAGCGGTTTTGCCTGTTTCCAGGTATTTAGCCGCTGTTTCAGGGTCGCCTAATTTATTGGTACAATCAGCTGCGTAGTATAAAACGGTGCTGTTCTTAGGGCTTTCAACCAATACTTCTTTAAAGATAGACAAGGCTTCTTTTATCTGGCCGCTATACATTTTTTGTTTGGCAACTTCAACCTGCGCAATGCCTTTTACGCTTAATTTTTCATCATCGGTAAACAAATTCTTTGCATAAGATGCAGATAGTGAAGCCACTAAAAATAGAGTAAATACTAATTTCTTCATATTGGTTGTGTTTAAATTTAAAAACTAAAAGTAAGTATTTAAACACAATATTTACAAGATGTTTAAAAATATTCTAAAAGAAAATGCAGTATGTAAATCAGTTAAAATCAAAAACCAATTCCTTTTCGGGATTGGTTACTTTTGAGCTTTGATTTTTGCTATTTGCCTCTACATGCACCATGTTCATTTGCTGGGACAAATAATCGTAGAGCAATGTATTTTCTATGGTAAGTGATCTTGGCGCTTCTGCATTTTTCACTTCCATGTAACACCAAACAGCTTCTTCCTCTTTTTCATAACCGATAAAAGCCGGGGCTTGTATCTTGCCATTTATTTTCAACTTCAGGTGTTTGGAAAGGTAATCAGCCACGAGACTTTCTGTTTCTTTTTTATCCTTCGGATGCAGCAGATCGACCTGTTTTTTGTATATTTTTTCTAACGCGCTTTCAAGATTATCGGTAAAAACCCGGCAGCTTATTTGCCACGTTTTTTCCTGCGTGTTGTATTTTATTTCGGTTACGCTAACATAATACGGGTGAAAAGACGAAAATAACATCCATATAAAAACGCAGCAAAACGCTTTTTTTACCGCTGAAACTATTTTTGACTGCTTACAATACTTATTTATTACTTTCACTTTTCAAAGGTATAAATAATGAGCGATTTCTGGCTGTGGTTTACTACGGGCTTTCATCATATACTTGACTGGAACGGGTACGACCATATCTGTTATATCTGCTGCCTTACCGTTCTTTTTCCCCTAAGGGAATGGAAGCGACTTTTGATACTGGTTACCGCATTTACCATTGGCCATTCGTTAACGCTTGCACTTAGTGTGTTTCATCTTATTTCTCCCCCGCAAAAATTGATCGAATGCCTTATTCCCATCACCATCATCTGCACCTGCGTTTACAACATCTATGTTAGAAATAAAAAACTAAGATCGCTTGCATTTAATTATACAACAGCGCTTGTATTTGGCTTTATACACGGCATGGGCTTTTCGTATCTTTTACTCTCGTTATTAGGTAAAGACGGCAGCATTGCCGGGCCCTTATTTTCTTTTAATATAGGTTTAGAGGCAGGCCAGTTGTTAATTGTAGCCTGCGTTTTAATTATTTCTTTAGTTTTGGAATCTGTTTTTCGGGTGGCTAAAAAAGATTACATATTTTTTGTGTCTTCGGCCGTTTTAGGAATAGCATTTTTACTTTTAACAGAACGATTAAAACTTAACTGATAATGAATAAAAAAACTACAGCATCCATCGGTATCGTTATTTTTTCGGTGTGCAGCTCGTTGATCTTTGCGCAGAACATTCGCAATAATCCAACGTCCAATCACGGAAATAAATTCGAACAATTAGGCACTATCCTGCCCGATGCCAATGTATACAGGGCTGCATCGGGCGCACCGGGACATAAATACTGGCAGCAGAAAGCCGATTATGAGATCGAGGCTACGCTGGATGAAAAAAACTTATTGCTTAGCGGAAGCGAGTGGGTAACTTACTACAACAATTCGCCCGACAAGCTTGATTACCTGTGGTTGCAGCTGGACGAAAATCAGCACGACCCAAACGCGGATAATAATTATTTTGACGGAAGCAAGGTAACCAAGCCTGTGGATGATGCCGAAATAAATGCCCTGATGCTAAAGGAAAAATTAAAAGACCTGGGCGATAAAATTCTATCTATTACCGATGAGGCCGGCAAGCCGCTTAAATATACAGTTAACCAAACCATGATGCGCATTGACCTGCCGCAGGCTTTGCTTCCTTCGGGCAAAGTAAAGTTTAAAATAAAATGGAATTATAAAATCTCTAACAGGCTAACGATTGGCGGCCGCGGAGGCTATGAGTATTTTCCGGAAGACGGTAATTATTTATTTACCATGGCACAATGGTACCCGCGCATGTGTGTTTATTCAGACTACCAGGGCTGGCAAAACAAGCAGTTTACCGGGCGTGGCGAGTTTGCCCTTGTGTTCGGAAACTTCAATGTAAAACTAACTGTGCCTGCCGATCATGTGGTAGGCGCTACAGGCACCTGTTCAAACTACGCGCAAATATTAAGCCCAACACAATTGCAGCGCTGGCAAAAAGCACAAAGCGCTACCGACGTAACAGAAATTGTAACCCTGGATGAGGCCAAAGCAGCTGAGAAAAATAAAGCAACGGCTACTAAAACATGGATCTTTAAAGCCGACAGTGTGCGTGATTTTGCCTGGGGATCTTCCCGCAAATTTGTATGGGATGCCATGCCTGCCAAAGTTGAAAAGAAAACCGTTATGTGCATGAGTTTTTATGGCAAAGAGGCTTACCCTCTGTACCGCAAATATTCAACCAAAACCATTGCGCATACCATTAAAACCTATTCAAAATACACCATTCCATACCCCTACCCTGTTGCACAAAGTGTTGAGGCAGCCAATGGCATGGAATACCCGATGATCTGCTTTAATTACGGGCGCGCGGAAAAAGACGGCACCTATTCCGAAGCTATAAAATACGGCATGCTGGGTGTTGTTATACACGAGGTTGGGCATAACTTCTTCCCCATGATCGTTAACAGCGATGAACGCCAGTGGAGCTGGATGGACGAAGGCTTAAATACCTTTGTAGAGTTTTTAACCGAACAGGAATTTGATAATAATTTTCCTTCAACGCGCGGGCCGGCACACAAAATTGCAGATTACATGCGCTTGCCTAAAGATCAGCTGGAGCCTATCATGACGAACAGCGAAAACATCATCCAGTTTGGGCCTAACGCATACAGCAAGCCTGCTACCGCACTTAACATTCTTCGTGAAACGGTGATGGGGCGCGAGCTGTTTGATTTTGCTTTTAAAGAGTATTCTAAACGCTGGGCTTTTAAGCACCCTACTCCTTCTGATTTTTTCCGCACCATGGAAGATGCTTCTGCCGTTGACCTCGACTGGTTCTGGAGAGGATGGTTCTATGATATTGAGCCGGTAGATATTTCGCTTGATTCTGTAAAAGCATTTACGTTGGTTAACGGATTGACCATGCCTGTTAAAAATGATACCATCTCGCAACGCAAACGCAAAGAGTACGATCACATCAGTAAAGTGCGCAACAGGCAGGAGGGCATAAAGTTTCTAGTGGATGTAGATACTACCCTTCGTGATTTTTATTACCATTACAAGCCTGCCGACGATACCACTAAAAAAATAGTTAACCGTTATGATGGTATGGATACCCTGAGCGATTCGGCCTTTGCGCTTATTAAAAACAAATTTTACTACGAGCTTAACTTAAGTAACAAAGGCGGACTGGTTATGCCGGTTATTATTCAGTGGAATTACAAAGACGGAAGCTCTGACATTGACCGCATCAACGCTTATGTATGGCGCAAAAATGAAAAGCAGCTAACCAAAACTTTCGCCAGGGATAAAGAAGTTGCTTCTATCCTGATCGACCCGTATAAAGAAACGGGGGATATTAACGAGAAGAATAATACATGGAATATAAAAGAAACGCCTTCTAAGTTTGATGTGTTTAAGGCTAAGGTAAACAGCCGCGGACAAAGCAACGGCGGAAACCCGATGCAGAAAGCAAAGAAATAATTTTCACTTTAGTACCTGATAAAAAAGTAAAAGGAGCTTCGATGGAGCTCCTTTTTAATTAAACGATCACCATGTTTTTATTTCCAAGTTTTCCTTTACAAAACGTTCGCAATATTCTTTGATCATATTCCTTGTTTTCCGGAATGCTATTCTTATCTCTTCTTCTGTACCGCTAAGTTTTGATGGGTCAGGGAAATCCCGATGAAATTTTTTAGCCGTTGACGGGAAATACGGGCAGTTTTCTTTTGCATTATCACAAACTGTAATAACAAAATCAAAATGGATGTTTTTATACGCATCAACATGATTAGAGGTATGCTGTGAAATATCAATTCCGTCTTCTTTCATCATAGTGATTGCTTTTGGGTTTACACCATGGGTTTCAATACCTGCACTGTAAATTTCTGCTTTATCCCCTGCATAATGCCTTAAATAGCCCTCTGCCATTTGGCTTCGGCAGCTATTACCTGTACACAATACCAATACTTTTTTCATAACCATACATTACACAAATAACCAAATGATGTTAATAGCGCAAAATTTAGGGTCGAAGCCAAAAATGAGTTGCAATACAATAACAGATGATGTTATTATTAGTGGCCTTTTGTACTTAACTATTAAATTTTCCATCTTAAAATTAACAGCATCCGCCTCCCGGAGTGCAGCAAGCTTGTTTTTCGTTCGACAATTGAGATAAGTTTACTTTCTTCTTTTCTGTTGGGCTGCCACAAGTATCATTTGCTAAACAAGCCGTTTGCTTTGCGGTTAGTATAAAGTGCTCTCCGTTAAATTCCAGGCCATATTTGCCAATGGTTGTGCTTTGATACTCTACTTCTATTTCGGCATCTTCAACACCCAATACTTTTTCTGAAAGTGCAATTATTTTTGCCAGCTTTTGGGGTTCCAGGCGATGGTCGGTGTCGCCTGCCTCCCATAACTGAAAGTTTACCACTTTTTCATTACGCACCGTGCCACCACAATCAATAAAGTGTTTTGTTACCTGTCCTACTTCGGTAACGTGAAAATGTTGCGGAACTTTTGTGCCATTTGTAATACAAAGGTCAATTCTTTTGCACCGGGCAGTTGTTTTTTTAGATCGGATAGTTTCATGGCCTTATTTTTTAGTTGTTATTAATCAATCGTTAAATACCGATATATAAAATCAAATTTTTTTAACAGCACTTATTTTCATTCGTATAAGAGCCAAAGAATGAGCTTAAATACGTTTTTGCATTTTCCCATTCTTTTTCATCTATACAGTAGCAAACTTTTACGCCATCTATGTCGCCTTTTATTAACCCGGCTTCTTTTAATTCCTTCAAATGCTGTGATACGGTCGATTGGGATAAGGGCAATTCATCTACAATATCACCGCAAATGCAGGCTTGTTTTTTAATAAGCACTTGCAGAATAGCAATACGGGCCGGATGAGCCAATGCTTTAGCGTATTTGGCAATTTTATTGTCTTTAATTGTAAATTCTTCCGTTTTTGTGGCTCCCATTATGAATATCTATCGCAAAATTACGATAGACATTTAAATAAAACAAATAAAAACGACGAAGATCCGGGTAAATACGATCGACATAAAGATAAATACGCACGTTCCAAAGATAAAGACACACGTCGGAAAAGTTAAGACGCACGACTTTGTTTCTAAAACACACGTCCCAAAGATAAAGACGTACGACGGAAAGATAAACACACACGTCTTTGTTTCTAAAACGCACGTTCCAAAGATTAAAACGCACGACGGAAAGATAAACACACACGTCTTTGTTCCAACTACACACGTTCCAAAGATAAAGACACACGTCTTTGTTCCTAAAACGTACGTTCCAAAGATAAAGACGCACGACGGAAAGATCAGGACGCACGTTTTTGCTTTATGATGATCTTAATAGCTTATAACTTGCTTAACCACTCCAAAAGGGTTAACCTTATTCAGGTTTAGTGTAAAGCGTATCTGGTGCAGGAAATCTATGTTATAAAGTGTGTTATAGGTTTTTAAATTATTGCTTGTCAGCCCGGGAATCGGAATAAAAATCTCCATAATATCCCTTAACACAACAATGTCAACCCCGGCATTTACAAAAAGGTTTTGGTTGGCAGCAGCATATTTATCGGGGGTGCAGGCGCCAAAATCGGCATACAATAAAACAGGCAACTTAAATAGCTTAGGGCTTTTTATATTAAGCGTTGCCAGCCAGTTAGCCGATTGCCCGGCATAGCTAAAAACCTTAAATGCACCTTCCGTTTCAGAAAACTGGTTGGCCGCAAGCCCTCTTGTTTCATTTCTTCCCAGGTATAAATTGTCATACAGGTAATCATTGTTGCCATTCCATCCGCTCAGCCTGAAACGATAATCAACATTTGAATTTACATTATAATTCATGATGCCGGCAAAAGCCCTTATCTCAAAGTATTTCTTTTTGTTGACGAATATCTTTTGTGTGTAGGTAACCGAAAGTTTCTGCATGTTTGAATTTGCCTGCCCGTCTACTTTAACCAACATTGGATACAGCGCACTATTATTGGAAAACTGGTACAGCAGGTCGTGCACACCATAATCCAGTTCTTTCTGGTCAACATCTTTTTGGTCTATCATCACAAAGCGGTAGGTAAGCCTGTGTTGAAAAGGGGAAACAGCATATTTCTTTTTAAAATCAAGATTTATGTAGGGCGCAAATTTGTTGTAGTTGTTTATATTTTCCGAATAGTAATTTTCATAGGCAAAGCGCTGCGCTTTAAAGCCCATTGTTATGGTGCTGAATATACTTTTAGGGTGCAGGTTTACCCTTGCGTTTGCAATGCCCGAAATGTTTTTGTTTCCAAAAGCATACATGGGAGCCAACTCGGTTTCAAACTTTTTCTCAAAAGAAAAATGATTGTAATAGGCCGCGCCCAGCATGTATTTATTATACAGGTTATATCCCATGATGGGACTGAAAAACAACTGCGTTCTGTCAGTGTTATCCAAAGCAGCAACAAACTCAGGCTTAAGAGGTTCTACCTTCCTGAAAATGCCGCCTATTCGCATGGTATTATTTTGCCTGTTTATTTCGGGCATCACCTGGTAATAATCTATTTTAAAGGAATTGATTTCCGATGCCGGAAAATCCAGCGTTTTAGAGCCTTCAAAGCCCTCATACCAAACAAGGCCCACTATATTTTTATCGTTTAAACCGCACAACGCAACAGGGCCGGTGATCTCTCCCGTATTTTTTACCGTTACTTTATAAGAACCGTCATCCTGCTTTTTGAACGAAGTGATTTTATAATCTAATTTTTTATTTGAGCCCAGCAGGCAGTTAAAGAACCAGTCTAATTTTTTGCCGCTAAAATACTCCAGGGTTTTACGAAGGTCTGCCGGCTTTGGGTGCATGAATTTACACTGATCGAAATAAAATTGCATGGCAATATCAAAATCATTTTCGCCCATGTAATTCATCAGGTAATTAAAAAGCAAAGCCGTTTTGCTGTAAACAATAGCCCCGTAATTCTCTTCGGTTAAACTTTCAGAAGGTGTTCTGCATGGCTGGTCTCTCCCCTCTTTGGCAACAGTTGCATAATCCAGGTAATACTGGTACGATTGCTTGTATTGATCGGCATGCAAAAAAACAAATGAATTGGTATCTAAACCGTTTAGCGTGGCTTTGGGGTATTTTGTTTTTATGTAGCGCATCTCGTAAAAAGAATTGATGCCTTCATCCATCCAGGCGCTTTTGCGCTCGTTGTTGGCAAGCATGCCGTAAAACCAATTGTGGCCAACTTCGTGCGTAATGACCACGTCCAGTTCAAAAGCATCTTTAGCATCGCCAATAAGTGTAATGGTTGGGTATTCCATCCCGCCACCGGCAGCAATGGTGCCGTCAACAGCACTTACATTGTTATAGGCATAATCACCGTTCCAGAGTGAGTAATAAAACGTGGCGTCGCTGATATAGGTTATGGCATCTTTCCAGAGGTCCAAATTCTTATCCGTAAAAAATGCCCAGGTAGATACGCTTTTTTTGGTGTGCGGCAAGATCATCTCCCCGCGCAGCACATTGTAGCGCTTATCGGCAAACCAGGCAAAATCGTGCACGTTTTCCTGCCTGAAGCGCACAGTTTTAAAAGCGGTATCTGATCTAGGAAACGACATATCGGGTATAAATTGCCCTGATTCAAGAAGTTTAATTTTTTGCTCGGTTGCCAGGATCTTTTGCTGGAGAAATTTTTCTTCTTCTTCATTCTCGTAGCGGTCGCCGGTAGCGTTCAATAAATAATTTTTAGGCAGCGTAATGCTTACATCAAAGCTGCCAAATTCTGAGTAAAACTCACCCTGGTTCAGGTAGGGCATCTGGTTCCAACCGTTAGCATCATACACAGCCGGTTTTGGGTACCATTGTGTAATAAAATAAGCCTGGTTATCATGCCCCAGGCGCGAAAAGGCCGCCGAAGGAATCTTTACTTTAAAAGGGGTTGTTATGGCAACATTCTGCCCCGGCAAAAGCGGCTGGGTTAGATATACTTTACATATATCTGCGTTGTTCTTATCGTATTCGATCTTTAAAGCCTGATCATCTGTTTTAAAATGAAGACTGTCAATAAAACCCCTGTCTTTATCTTTTGCAAAATACAGGCTGCGGTCGCCATTTCGCAATAATTGGCCAACAAGGGCTGTGTTGTTATCTTTATAAGCATTAGGCCATAAATGGAAATAAATAAAGGGTAAGGTGTCTGTTGAATTGTTGGTATATATAATTTTTTCGTTTGCGCTCAGTTCGTGCTTAACATCATTTAGTTTTACATCGATGCTGTAATCAACTTTTTGCTGAAAGTAGGTTTTTTGGGAAAAGGCTGATTGGACCAAGAGTAACAGGAGCACAAATTTCTTCATGTGGACAAAGATGAGGAAATTTTAACAAAAATTATACATAAATAAAGTACACGCATGAAGCTTATGCTTCAATTGAAATGCTAATTATCAAATGATAAGTGTGCGTATTATCTGGCAACAACCAGGCGGCTTGTTTTAACCACTTTAGTGCCAACGGTAACCGAATAGAAATACATGCCTTCTTCTAAAGCAGAAATGTCTATTTTAGTGTTATTGCTGTATGTTTCTAATGGAGTAGTTTTTACAAGCGTTCCCAGCATGTTGTAAATTTTTACCGTAGCAGGCTGATTGCTGCTTTTTAGATCATACGATAAAGAAACATTGCTGCTTGCCGGGTTTGGAGCGATGTTAGATACGCTATAATTAGCTGCGTTTTGTTTGATGCCTGTGGTGTTGGTTATTTTGTAGGTTATTGTAACAGAAGCAGAATCGTTTGTATGAAGCGGATTGAACAGGGTGTACATAGCCTGTGCATAACCTTGCCCTGCAAAATCAGTAAAGTCTAATAACAAACCGTTTGAAGTAAGTGTTCCGCTTGCAGGAATTGGCGTATTTACATTAGCCGGCTGCCCTGCACTATGGCACTGCGTGCCTATGCAATAAGACAATAGCTCGCCGCCCGGATTATAAATTACGTAACTTTTTAATTGAATATTGATAGATGCAGATGTTGTATTTTTAACCCAAAACAAAACAGCGTTGGATGAGTCAGCATCAACTGATATGGTATAGCTTGGTTGGGCAACACTCATAGATGCCGTATCTATAATTTGAATGCTTTGTGATTTAGCGGTAAAAAAAGTAACCGTTAATAATGAAAGGGCTAGTAAATGTTTTTTCATGGCTCTACTATTTAAATGTTGTGGGTATAAATATACAAATTTTACGTAAAAGCAACTATTATTTAACATTTTATAAACTATTAACAAAAAAATTTGGATAGTATGTCAGTTACACTAAATTTGCAGTATAACCAACACATAAACACATGAAAAAATCTACGTTACTATTAGCAGCCGGTATGTGCTTAGGCATAAGCGGGTTTGCACAAGTGCCATACCTTCAGGATTTTGAAGGTACAAATCCTCCTACAGGATGGACATTAACTAACACTGACGGAACAGGATGGACATTTGGAAATACAGCAGCTATTTCAAGTTCTTATTTTGCGCCTCCTGCTCATACTACATTTGCAGCTGTAAATGATGATGCTATAGGACAATCAGCACCTGCGGCAGATGACTTCATGAACACAGGCGTTATCAACAACATTCCTACCGGTGCTTTTTTAAGTTTTGACTACTACTTTTTAGGTGGCCAAACTTCTTTAGGAACATCAGGTTCTGCAGCTACCCTGCCGTATGAATTATTTAACCTTAATATTTCAACCGATGGCGGTACAACCTGGTCTGTATTAGATACGCCTCCCGCTATTACTACCAATGCTTGGACTACTGCGCATTATGATCTATCTGCTTATGCAGGTCAGAACATCATGCTTGGATTTGAATACAACGGCGGTGATGTTTGGATGTATGGTTTAGCGGTTGATAACATATCAATAGCGGTTCCTCCTGCAAACTCTATGCAGTATTTAAGCATTAACCCTGCAACAGGTACGCCTGCATCTTATGTATTAGCCGGAAACACGATTACTATCAGCGGTGTTGTTACTAACCTGGGCCTTAATCCTATCACAACCTATACAGTTAAATATACTGATGGAACAAGCACAGTTAGCAATGTAAAAACAGCTAACATCAGCACCTATGCTACTGGAACTTTTACCATTACAACTCCATATACTACAGCTTTAGGTACACATAACATCAAATCTTGGATCGAATACACAAACGATGCAACTCACACAGACGATACATTACATACCATTCTTACAGGAGCTTCTTTCTTACCTACTCACCAACTGGTAGTTGAAGAAGGTACAGGTTGCTGGTGCGGATGGTGCCCTCGTGGTGCTGTGTTCATGGACTCTATGAAAGTTGTACACCCAACTGGTGTTTCTTTAATTGCAGTACACGATAAAACAGGTGGTACCGATCCTATGGCAATCACTGTATATGATAACGGCTTAACTGCATTGCCTAACTTCACCGGTTTTCCAAGTATCGTGGTTGACAGGAAAGAAGTTTTAGATCCATCTCAAATTTTTGATGGATACGCAGATCATAACCCTGATTTTGCTTTTGCAGATTTAACTTTAACTGCAACAATCAACGGCAACACCATGAACGTAGTTACAACTACCAAACCGGCTGTAGATTTGAACGGAACTTATCAATTAGCTTTAGTAGTAACAGAAGATAGCGTTCATAGCACAACAAGTACATACGCTCAGCATAACTACTACAGCTCTTCTTCTCAAAACCAGCCTTTAACAGGTGCAGGCCACAACTGGCAAACATCACCTAATCCAATTTCTGCATCACTAATGTGGTACGATCACGTTGCACGTACTATTGTAAGCACTTTTAACGGTCAGGCAAGCAGCCTTCCGTCATCTATGACTTCAGGTTCTACCTATAACTACACTTTTAGCAATGTAGCATTAACATCTACCTGGAAACAGCCTAAACTAACAGCTGTTTTATTGCTAATAGATGTTGCTTCAGGCAATATTTTAAACTCTAAATCAGTAACCCCAACAGTTGTTACCGGTATTAAAACTAACATTAGCAGCATCAACGCGGTTAATGTGTATCCTAACCCATCAAGCAACTACTTCAATGTAAACATCGATCTTGCAAAATCTCAAAAAACAACAGTAGCTCTAACCAACATTATGGGCCAGGTTGTATTTACTAAAGATTTTGATTTCAACACAGGTGAAAACCTGATCAACATCTCTGCAGATCAGTTGGCAAGCGGTATGTACACCCTTTCAGTAGTTTCTGAAAACGGAATACATCAAACCAAAATAAGTGTTGTAAAATAATTGAAACACACATCAAAGATCCCTCCGAAAAAAACGGGGGGATTTTTTTTAACAGCAAATAAAATTTAGAATTATAACAGGATGAAAAAAATAGCAGCAGCCATAGTAGTTATCGCCCTTTGTTCAATGGCTTTTAAATTTGATGGCGGTAAGATACCTGTAGTAACTATAAAAAATCTGGACGGTTCTAAAGTAAGCACCTCAACATTTACCAATAACGGCAAACCCATTATCATTAGCTTTTGGGCAACCTGGTGCAAGCCCTGCAAAAAAGAATTAGACAACATTTTAGATGATTATGCCGACTGGCAAAAAGAAACAGGCGTAAAAATAATCGCCATATCCATTGACGATGCACGCACCATGCCTAAAGTTATTACCGATGCAAAAACAAAAGGCTGGCCTTACGAAATTTATATAGACGATAACCAGGATTTTAAACGCGCCATGAATGTAAATGCCGTGCCCCACACATTTATAATCGACGGAAAAGGCGAGATCGTTTGGTCGCACAACTCATACGCCGAAGGCGATGAAATTTATTTATACGAAAACATTAAGCACCTTATTAAAGGTGAGAAATTAGAACATTAAAAAAACTAACATTACGGTGAAGAAACTTTTATTCTGTTTAGGAGTACTACTTTATAGCACATCTTCTTATTCTCAGCTAAAAGATATAGTAGAATCTATACACGGCAACTTTCAGATAGACGCCCAATATTACAACAAAGATACATCCATCGGAGCGCCTATTGTTCCTCAAAAAGTGCTTTCAAACGGCTTTGGGAATATAAACTACATACGCGGCGGCTTTTCGGCAGGCATACGTTATGAAAGCTATAACCCCGTTATGCAGGGCTTCGATCCGCGTTACCAGGGCTCGGGCATTCCTTACCGCTATGCACGCTATAAAAATGCAAAACTTGATATTACAGCAGGTAACTTTTACGACCAGTTTGGCAGCGGAATGATCCTGCGCGTGTACGAAGAACGCGGTTTATTATACGATAACACCATGGATGGCTTCCGTGCTATCTACACCCCCCTAAGAGGCCTCACTATAAAAGCCATGATCGGCCACCAGCGTACCTTCTTTACAACAAGTCCGGGTGTGGTACGAGCCGGCGATATCGACCTTAGCTTTAACGAACTATTTGATACCTCTTCCAAAATTGCAAGCATGAAAACCAGGATAACCCTTGGCGGAAGTTTTGTAAGCAAATATCAGGCAAGCCAAAGCACCACACTCAACGAACCCGAAAACGTAGGCTGCGGAGGCGGAAGAGTAACCATTACCCGTGGCGGGTTTAGCATCTTTAGCGAATATGCCTATAAAATAAACGATCCCTCTTATGTAAATAAATACTCCTATAAAGATGGCCAGGGCGCCTACATTACTACCTCCTATGCTACAAACGGATTTTCTGTTATGCTGGCAGGTAAGTATGTAGACAATATGGGTTTTAGAAGCGACAGAGATCAAACCCTTAACGCTGCCATGATCAACTACATGCCCGCGCTTACAAAATACCACACCTATCTGATGGCAACCTTTTACCCCTATGCAACACAGCCAAACGGTGAGATGGCAGCACAGGGCGAGATACAATACAAATTCAAAAAAGGCTCTCCGCTGGGCGGAAAATACGGAATGGAAGTTGCCGGAAACGGGTCTTTAGCTTACGGAATCGACAGCGTAAACATTGCCCCTCAAAACGACACCCGTCAATATCACTACGTGGTAAAGTCATTCTCACCGGGACAAAAATATTTCCACGATTTCAATATCGAGGTCTTTAAAAAATTCTCTAAAAAAGTAAAAGGAACCTTCCTGTACAGCAACCAGTTCTATAACAAGAACATCATTGTAGAGAACAGCGCCGTTAACGAATACGCCAACATCAAAACAAATATTTTTGTGGCAGATGTTACCTTAAAATACAAGCCAACCTCATCTATTCGTTTTGAAGGCGAAACCATGTTCACCAAGCAGGATAAAGGCAGTTGGGCAGTTGGTATGGTTGAATGGTGGCCCGTATCCAACTTTTACTTAGCCGTTTTAGACCAGTATAACTATGGCAACGCCGACCCAACAAAACGCTTCCACTACTACCTGGTAAACATCGGCTTCATACGCGATGCCATGCGCATAACTATGTCCTATGGAAAACAACGCCAGGGTATATTCTGTGTAGGAGGCGTATGCCGTACAGTACCCGCATCCGATGGTATATCACTAACCGTATCAACCAGTTTTTAATTAAAAAAATACGTAACTTTATACAAATGAACCAACACATTAAAATAAGCTTCCTTTTTTTAATGATCGCTTTTTTTACAGGCTGCGATTACGTTATCACCCCCCTGAAACCAACAACCGTTGTTACCAGCCCCGACAGTAACAAAGTATATAAAAACGTATTGGTAGAAGACTACACCGGCTCAACCTGCGTAAACTGCCCGCCTGCAGGCGCCGAATTAGATTCGCTTGTAGCAACCTACGGAAGCCGCATCATACCCCTTTCAGTTAACGCAGGCAACTTTGCAACCCCCGTTCCAACCTATTCATTAAACCTTCAATCAGCCGTTGGCGATGCGTATGACGCCTTCTTCCAAATGTCAGCTACCGGCAATCCCTGCGGCATGGTAAACCGCAAAGGCAACCCCTTCTCGTCCAAATACCTGTTATATACCCTGTGGGCAGGCGTAGCACAAGATATTATCCAGAACGATACAGCCTTTATAAAACTTACACTCACCACAACCTTCGATACCACCACAAAAGCATTGAACATTACAGCCACCTCAACCTTCTTAAAATCACTTAGCGGCGCATACAACCTCGTAGTGCTCCTTACCCAAGATAGCATTATAGGCCCGCAAAAAAGCGGCACCGCCGGAGAAATAGCCAACTACCAGCACCGTTTCGTACTACGCGATGCCATCACCGGCACATGGGGCGATGCTTTGGTAACAGCAGGTTCCAACACCAACCAGGTTATCACCAAAACATACAACTACACCCTAAGCTCGTCGTATCCCGCAGCAGGCACAACAACCAACCCCGGCAATAAGCCAGCCTCACTAACCAACTTTAAAAGATGCGCAATAGTTGCCTACATTTATAATGCAACCTCGGGCAGCACAGGGCAATACGAAGTAATGCAGGCCCAGCAAAAGAAGATCTACCCTTAGTTATTCTCAATATCCAAATGCACCTTGTGTAAAAAACGGTGCACAATAGGCACAAACAAAAACGCCATGCTGCTTATAAAAGCAACCCCGCTGTACAAAGCATAAAACGAAGCAAAAATCTTAGCCCCGTCCGTATCCGCATGATCCACAGGACCCATACCACTTAAGATCATAGAAGCATTTATCAGCGAATCTGCAAAGCCCAATCCCATATAATGATGATAGCCCCACATACCTATCAAAAGCGACATCAATAACAAACCCATAGCCACAATAAAATTCTTGGCCAGCCGGGTTAAAAAATGTTTCCGCGGAGGTAACTTCTTAAATCTTGAATTTTGCATTCCGTAAAAGTAAAAAACAAACCCAAACCCCTTTCCATTTATAGCTTTAATCAACCTATTTTAACCTAAAACTGTAAATTAGCAGCCAGCAATCCTTCAAAATGAACAAAAGCCGATTAGAAGCCTTCAGCGATGGCGTACTTGCCATCATCATTACCATCATGGTATTAGAACTAAAAGTACCCCACGAAAGTACATTAACCGCGTTGCAGGAATCATGGCCCGTATTTTTAAGCTACCTGCTCAGCTTCATATACGTAGGCATCTACTGGAACAACCACCACCACATGCTCACCACCATAAAAGAGATCAACGGACGCGTACTATGGGCAAACCTCCACCTCCTCTTTTGGCTCTCACTCATACCCTTTGCCACCAGCTGGATGGGCGAGAACCACTTTGCATCAGCCCCTTTAGCACTATACGGCTTCATCTTACTAATGGCAGCGCTGGCCTATTTCATCCTGCAAAGAACTTTAATAAACACTCAAGGCAAAGATTCCCTCCTAGGCAAAGCAGTAGGCAAAGATCTAAAAGGAAAACTATCCCCCCTGTTCTATCTCATAGCCATACCCGCTGCCTTTTACAGCCAGTTTATTGCAGAAGCACTATACATCCTCGTAGCACTTATGTGGCTTATACCCGACACACGCATAGAGCGCGTTATAAAAAACAGATCATAGCATTAGAATAATGTAGAATCTTTAAGTATTGAGGTCACCTAATTCCGGGGCAGGCGTCCACAGGGGCAAGCGTAAAAAAAAGCTCAGTGAGCTTTTTTAGCGAGCAGCCAGCTTGTGGGGCAGGCTTTTATAGAACTGGAGCGGAGATAGCCCGAGCAGGGCAGCCTTGTGCGAGATCGTAGCGAGAGTTGGCGTTCGTGGTGCACTTTCTTTGCTTCGTTTCTTTGGGCAAGCAAAGCATTGCGAAGCACGCAGCGAAACCATTTAAAAACTAAAACATTGAGCTAAAT
>Ga0134128_10000470_pt1 | contig 56252 bp, 57 predicted proteins | sample KB31754_FD_96462 | JGI IMG/M metagenome (GOLD analysis project Ga0134128, IMG submission 96462) | Terrestrial soil microbial communities with excess Nitrogen fertilizer from Kellogg Biological Station, Michigan, USA - KB3-175-4 | ecosystem: Environmental > Terrestrial > Soil > Unclassified ... | reverse complement strand
GCCTGCAGGTGCAGCCCGGGGGCATCAACCTCAACCAGCCCTTCACCGCCCCCAACACCTTCGAACTCACCGCCCCCCCCGGCGCCACCGTCATCAAGATCGGCTCCCCGCCCCCGCGCTGAGAGCCGCCGTCTTCGCGGACCGGAAGGCGGCGTAGGCCCAGCGGTGCCAGGCAGTTCGCGGAGCCAGTGTGGCTTCGCTTTCACCGCTGTGGCGGCAGTAGACGGCCCGCACGATTCCACCCACCGCGATACCGAACTCGAGCTCGATCGCGGCCAGGTCCCAGGCAATGTCGGCCGGGCCGGGGAAGAACGGATCATCGTGATGATCCGTGCCGTCGAACTTGATGAAGCCGGAAGCCGTCGCACCCCACTCCACCGCCTGCATGCGGGCGTCGAGCGCCAGGCAAGGGCCCATGGGCAGTGGACAAGCGAGCGGCGGTTGGCGCAGCCGCTCGCGGTTGATGGCCACCATTTCGATCAATTCGGGGCTGGGCGGAACATCCTCCGCCAACCGGAATTCGGCGGCGATAAAAGCTAGGTAGCGCCCCGCCCATTCGCACCAGAGGGCGGCGGGACGCGCGGGCAGCGGCGCGGCATCCAGGCATTGGTAGACCAGCCACCCGGAGGCGATGTGCGCCTCCGCCTCGGGCACCAGCGGCGGTGCGAAACCTGCCTCCGCCAATTGCCGCGCGCGTGCGAGCGTCTCCCGTCCGTAGGGGCCGAAGCCGGCGAACTTGGCCAGGGCACGACCGCCGTCCGCGCCTTGGAGGAGAAATTTACGACGCTCATGTTGCGGCCACGCCGGCGCATCGCTTTCGCGCAGGACCCCGCGCCACCTCCCGCCGCTGAGGTCGCGCACCGCACCCTCTGGCGGCGCGAGCGGCGGGGCAGGGAACTGCCGCCAGCTCGTCCAGCAGCGAGCAGCCACCGGGTGCAGAAGGTGCTGCGCCTGCTCCTGGTTGGGCGACCACCCGGGCAAGAGTACAATGCGGCTCTCCTCGATGCCACAGGCCTCCAGCGCCGCGACGGCTCCCGCAAAGCTCGAGCCGCTCAGCCCTGGTCCTTCGTCCACGATCAGGAAGGCGCCCGGAAAGCTGCGCCACGCCGCTTGCAGGCGCTCTTCAGGGCACAAACGCCGGTCAAACGGATGCCCCGTCGGTCGCAGTGTGGACATCTGTACTTCGCATCCATCCTCTGCCAGCGCCGCCGCCGCCACCGGAGCGAGAATGCTCCCCATGGAGCGCAGACCCAGCACCCACACCGGCTGCCGCCCGCCGCTGGCCGCCATCCAGGCGCGGGCGGATTCGGCATAGGCGGCCGGCCACAGGGCGTAGTAACGCAGGCCCTCCCAAGCGCCCAGGTAGAGCGGAGCCGCTTCCGGCGGCAGCCACTGCCGTGCCGCAGCCAGGTCGTCGTGCCCCGGGCGCGGTCCCAGGCCCAAGAAGGCCGCCGCCGCCTTCTGCGAAAGCCCGAGCAGCCCTTGCCGGCCCTCTGCCCAGCTAGCGGCACAGTCGCTCACCGCGCACTCCAGTTGGGCTAGCGCCAGTAACAGGTCGAAGCCGTCATGCGCGTCGGCGGCCCTACGCCACAGCTCCAGCGGGCGGTGGAGCTCACGGGCATGGCGGAAAATATGCATCCGAGTAGCCGGGGAGCCTCAGGCTTGAGTAGAATAAGGGCGGAATCGCCATCCGCATTTGGAGGAGATCATAGTGGCCACTAGCAATCCTGCCCGTCCCGAAACGTCCCACCTCGGCAAGTCGTTCCACTTCAAGGGCGACATCACCGGCACTGAAGACATCTACATAGATGGAGAGGTTGAGGGCAGCATCCAGTTGCCCAACCAGGTGGTGACCGTGGGCCCCAACGGCACGGTCAGCGCCGAAATTCACGCTCGCGAGTTGGTGGTGCACGGCAAAGTGAGAGGCAATACCAAAGCCCAGGATCGCATCGAGGTCAGCCGCAGCGGCTCGGTGCTGGGCGACATGGCCATGGCCCGCATCTCGATCCAGGACGGCGCTTTCATTCAAGGCCGGGTGGATATCCGCGTGGGCAACGCCACCGGCGCGGCCGCCGGCGCCTCCGCCGGCGCCGCCGCGAGCGCGCCTGCGCCTGCGGTCACCAGCCCGGCGCCGCCCAGCACCCCGGGCGCACCGGCGGGTGGCAGTGGGCCGCTGCAGGGGAAATTGCTCGACCGTCGCGCTTAGTCGCGCCGGCGTTTCGCGGTATGTTGCAGAAGGTACGCAGCTTGTTCATGGCCGAGGCGGCCGCCCCCGCGAACGGGGCGACGGCCACGGCCACCGCCGCCTCGAGCCATGACAAGGCCATGCCGGGCGTGCAGCGGCACAGCAACGGCCTGAACGAGTTTCTCAAGGGCTGGGATAAGGCCACCGGCCGCCGTGTGCTCGACCTGGGCTGTACCTCCAGCTTCAATCTCTGCTACTTCACCGACCGCGACCACTGCGTGTACAGCGACGACCTCTTGCAGGAATGCCTGCAAGATGTGTATCAGCTCCAGGGCGAGAACGGCCCGGTCTTCGATCTCAGCCGTTACCTGCGTGAAAACCTGGAGTTCAGCCCCGAGCGCTTCGACGCCATTCTGCTCTGGGACCTGGTGGACTACATCCCCGAAGTGCTGGTCAAGCCGCTCATGCAGCGCCTGACCACCATCCTCCGTCCCGGCGGCACCGTCCTCTCCTACTTCCACACCCGCGATGCCGGTCCCGAGGCGCAGTTCTACCGCTACCACATCCACGACCACGAAACCCTGACGCTGCGCCCCGGCCCTTCCTATCGCCTGCAGCGGGTGTTCAACAACCGCCACGTGGAAAACCTCTTCCAGGGCTACCGCTCCATCAAGTTCTTCCTCGCCCGCGACAACCTCCGCGAAGTCCTGGCCACCAAGTAGCGGGAGGGAAGGGCAGCCGCGGAGCGCTCCGCGGCTGCCCGGTGGGCAATAGGGAAGGCTGACAAACAGGATAGTGAGATAGATGCCGGCCAATCCCGTCGGCCTGCCTCATCCGCCTTGGTCGTCCAGCCACCCCGGCCCATTCCGGCCCCCCGGCCCCTTTCCCAGCCCGGGAAGGTGGCAACTTCCATCTCCCCTTGCTATCCTCAAGCCCATGAGACTCCACCCCTTGGTCATCGGTCTTGCACTGGCGAGCGCTCTAAGCCTTCCCGCGGCAACGCAGGCCCCGTCGCCCGATCTGGCGCAGCAGATATTCAAGCAGTTGATCGAGATCAACACCACTGACGCCATGGGCACCACGGTGGCGGCGCATGCCATGGAACAGCGCCTGCTGGCGGCCGGATTTCCCCGGGCGGACGTGCAGGTGGTGGGCGCCAATCCCAAGAAGATGAACATGGTCGCGCGGTTGCGCGGTACCGGCGCCAAGGCCCCCATTCTGCTGATTGGCCATTTGGATGTGGTGCAGGCGAGGCGGCAGGACTGGACCACCGACCCTTTCCAACTTGTGACCAAGGGGGGCGTGTATTACGGCCGCGGTACGCAGGACATGAAGGACGGCGACGCCATCTTCATGGCCACACTGATCCATATGAAGCAGTCCGGGTATAAGCCCGACCGGGACATTATCCTGGCGCTGACCGCCGCCGAAGAAGGCGGAAGCGACAATGGGGTGGAGTATTTGCTGGCCAACCATCGCGACCTCATCCAGGCAGCCTACGTGCTCAACGCCGACGGCGGCGGCGTGGATGCGGTCCAGGGCAAGCCGATCTATCTGGGCGTGGAAGCGACCGAGAAGCTGTACGCCGACTTTCAGCTTTCGACCACCAACCCCGGCGGCCACAGCTCGCTGCCGCGGCCCGATAACGCCATCTACGACCTGGCGGCGGCGCTGGAGAACATCCATCACTATACGTTTCCGGTGGAGCTGAACTCGGTGACGCGCGGCTTCTTCGCCGCCCGCGCCAAGCTGGATCACGGCCAACTGGCGGCCGACGAGCTCACCATGAGCGGAAGTGCTCCCACGGCGGCCGCGGCCCGCCGGCTGTCGGAGAACCCCGATCTCAACGCCCTGCTGCGCACCACCTGCGTGGCCACCCGACTGAGCGCCGGTGACGCCAACAACGCCCTGCCGCAGAACGCCGAGGCCATCGTCAATTGCCGCATTTTGCCCGGGCACTCGGCCCGCGAGACGCAGCAGAAGCTGGTGTCGCTGGTGGCCAACCCCAAGGTCAAGGTCGAGTATATGGACAGCGACGGCGCGCTGCATGCCGTAGCGCCCACGGTGGTGTCCAACCCTCCGGTGGCGCTGAGCGCCGAGGTGATGGACCCCTTGCGCAAGCTCACCGCCGCCATGTGGAGCGGCCTGACCGTGGTTCCCGAGATGGAAGCGGGCGCGACCGACGGCAAGTACACCAACGCCGCCGGCATGCCCACCTACGCCCTGGCCGGCATCCAACTCGACGAGGACAACATTCGCGCCCACGGCCGCGACGAGGATATGCCCATCGCCGCCTTTAACCGGGGTTTTGAGTTCTATTACCGTTATCTCACCGCGCTCACCGGCGGCCATTAAGCATGTTGCGGCGTGTCGCCGCCTTGTACGACATCCACTCCAATTTCCCGGCGTTGGAAGCCGTACTGGCGGAGGTCGAGCGGGAGGCGTTTGAGGCGATCGTGATCGGCGGAGATGTACTACCCGGCCCGCAGCCGGTTGAGTGCCTGGCGCGCCTGCGGGGCCTTTCTCCGCCGGCACTGTTCCTGCGCGGCAACGGTGACCGCGAGACGCTGGCCGCCGCCGAGGGCCGTGAGTCCCCCACCCTGCCCGAGGCCGCCAAATCTATCCTGCGCGACAATGCCCGCCGGCTCAGCCCCCAGGACAAGACATGGATCGCCAGTTGGCCTCCTACGCAACGAGTGCAGATCGAGGCGCTCGGAGAAGTTCTCTTTTGCCACGCTACCCCCGCCAGCGATCATGAAACGCTGCCCAACAGTTGCCCCGACGCCGAGCTGGCCGGCGCTTTTGGCGATACCGGGTCGTCGTTGGTGGTGTGCGGCCACACCCACATTCAGTTCGACCGGTCCGTCCCCGGAGTGCGCGTGGTCAACGCCGGCAGCGTCGGTATGCCCTTCCAAGCTGCTGGCGCGTATTGGCTGGAGCTTGGCGCCTCCATCCGTCTGCGTCGGACTTTGTTTGGCGAGGTAGCCTAGACTCATGCGCATGGACAAATGGCTGTGGGCAGCCCGCTTCTTCAAGACCCGCGCCCTCGCCGCGCGCGCCTGCGAGATGGGCCGCGTGGAAACCGGGGATCAGCCGGCCAAGCCGGCGCGTGAAGTCCGCGTGGCCGATCGCCTGCGCATCACCACCGAAGCCGGGACCTTTGTGATTGAGGTAAAAGGACTGAGCGAGGTTCGCGGCCCCGCGTCCGCCGCCCACCTGCTCTACGAGGAATCGGAAGCGAGCCGGTCGGCCCGCGCCCACGAAGCGGAAGTCCGGCGCCTCAACTGGCAGGCCACCAGCGACCTCCCCGGCCGCCCCACCAAACGCGACCGCCGCCAGATTTCCCGCCTGCGCGGCCACTGACCCTACATTTTGTAATGCCCGGTGTCCTCTTCGCCCAGGTTCTCCAGCCAGCGCCGCAACTCCTCGCTCGAACTTGGGTCCGCCGCCGCGGCGGCGATCTTCGACGTCTTCAGCACTTCGTCCTCGACGAAGATGGGGCAGTCGAGCCGCAGGGCCAAGGCCAGCGCGTCACTGGGGCGGGCATCGAGGGTCATGGTTTCGCCGTTGTGTTCCAGCCATAGCACCGCGTAAAAGGTATCATCGCGCAGCTCGTTGACCACCACCTTGCGCAGGCTGGCATTGAAGCCGGTGAGGAATTCCTTGATCAGGTCGTGGGTCATGGGACGCGGCGTGGCGACCTTTTCAATCTCCAGCGCAATGGCGTTGGCTTCGTAGATGCCGACCCAGATGGGCAGCACCGTCGTTCCATCCTTGTCCTTGAGGATGACGATGGGCGTGTTGGTGGAGGCATCCATCATCAACCCGCGGATTTTCATCTCGACTTCCATTGTCCGCCTCCTATTCTAGACAGTCTCGATCCCGACAAAGCTGTTGGCGCCGGCTTTGGTGATGCGCACCCGGGTATAGTCACCCGGCTTGAGCCCGACCTCGGCCGGCTGACCCAGGATGGGCAGGGCTGCTGTGGCCGACGGCTGCGGGCTGAAGTTCACCACCCGATTCGAGCTGGCACGACCGGCCCATTGCGCGAGCTTGGGATGGTAGGCCTCGACCATGACCTCGAGAACGCGTCCCACCCAGGATTGATTGTCCTCGGTCTGAATCTGCTGCTGGCGCTGCTGCAGGATCATCAAGCGCTCGGTCTTGGCCGCGTCAGGAATTTCGTCCTCCCAGGCCTGGGCCTCGGTGTGCGGACGCGGCGAGTACTTGAAGATGAAGGCGCCGGAGTAGCGGACTTCGTGCATCAGCTCCGCTGTCTGCTCGAAGTCGGCGTTGCTTTCGCCGGGGAAGCCGACGATGATGTCGGTGGTCACGGCCAGAGGCCGCGGGCAGGCGCGAATGGCGGAGATCAGCTCCAGGTATTGCTCGCGGGTGTAGCCACGGCGCATGCCGGCCAAAACACGATTCGATCCCGATTGCACCGGCAGATGGACGTGGTCGCACAGCACCGGATTGGCGCCCATCACGCGCACAATCTCCGGGGTAAAGTCGCGCGGATGCGAGGTGGTATAGCGTACCCGCTTCAATCCCTCCACTTCACCCACCGCCGCCAACAGTTGGGCGAAGTTCAGTCCCGCGGGCGAGGGATCGCGATACGAGTTCACGTTCTGCCCCAGCAACTGCACTTCGGTGTAGCCCATCCCCGCCAACTGGCGCGCTTCACGCAGAATGCCCTCGCTGGCGCGGCTGCGTTCCTTGCCGCGGGTGTAGGGCACCACGCAGTAGGCGCAGTGCTTGTCGCAGCCTTCGATGATGGTGATGTAGGCGCGAAAGGGATGGTCGCGACGGGTCAGTTCGGTCTCGAAGGCCTCGTCGGCGGCCTCGCCCAACCCGGTCACCCGCGCCGCTCCCGATTCCAGCTCGGCAATCAACTCCGGCAACTTGGGATAGCTGGCCGAACCGACCACCAGGCTGACATGCGGGGCGCGCTCGAAGATGGCGGCCCCTTCCTGTTGCGCCACACACCCCAGCACGCCGAACTTCTTTCCTTGCCGTTGTAGGGCTTTGAAGTTGGCTAAGCGGTCAAACACCTTCTGGGCGGCTTTGTCGCGGATGCTGCAGGTGTTGAACAGGATCAGCCCGGCTTCCTGCATGGTGCCGACCGGGGTATAGCCGTGCGCCACCAGCGTGCCCGCGACCCGCTCCGAGTCGTGGACGTTCATCTGGCACCCGAACGTTTCCAGAAAAAAGGTCTTCCCCGCCACTGCGCTCAGTATAAGCGATCCAAATTTTTCGCCACAAAATGTCGAACCGCCGCCCTGAGTGCGTCGTCAGGATGAAGTTCAATTTGTCCGGAGGACCCATGAAATACCTTCTTCTGATCTATGACAACGAGCAGCGCTTTGCCAAAGGCTATGACCCGGCCGAGTTCGAGGCCTACGGCACGTTTGGCAAGAAGCACCAGGCCGCCATTCAGGGTGGCCATGCCCTGCAGCCCACGGCGACCGCAGCCACGGTCCGGGTGCGCAACGGCAAGACGCAGACCACCGATGGCCCATTCGCCGAGACCAAGGAGCAGTTGGGCGGATACTACCTGATCGAGGCCGCCGACCGGGCCGCGGCGGAGAAGATCGCCGCCGAGATCCCCGGCGCGCGGTTTGGGTCCATCGAGGTGCGGCCGATCATGACCTTTGGCGATTGAGGCTGCCGTAGACTGGTTGTGGGGCGGGCGCCCGCCCCGTAGCCGTCCGTTCGCGGAGTTCGTTATGCGCTACATGTTTCTGATCTACAGCCGCAGTGACGAGGAGCCCCTGACGCCCGACGAAGATATGGCCACGCGCCTGGCTCATCGCGCGGTTATGGACGACGCCCGCGCGCGAGGCATCTTTCAGGGCGCCGAGCCGCTGGCACCGACAACCACGGCCACGACCGTGCGGCAACAGCAGGGGAAAATCCTGATCACCGACGGCCCATTTGCCGAAACCAAGGAACAGCTGGCGGGATACTACATTCTGGACTGCCACGACCTCGACGACGCGCTGGAGTGGGCGGCGCGCATCCCCACGAATTGCCGCGGCGGCGCCGGGTGCATCGAGGTACGGCCGCTGCCCGGGATGAAGGCGGCCGCGGCGCCCCATGCTGCAACTGCAAGTTGAGGATATTTTTCGGCGTGAGTCGCCGCGTATTCTAGCCGGGCTGGTGCGCATGGCCGGGTCGCTGGACCGCGCCGAGGATGCCTTGCAAGAGGCCTTTGCCGCCGCCTTGGCGCACTGGCCGGTGGCCGGAATGCCGGAGAATCCGGCGGCCTGGCTGACGCGCGTCGCCCAGCGCAAGCTGGTGGACGGCGCCCGCCGCGAACGGACCCGCCGCGAGCGCGAGCCTGAGCTGCGCTATGAGTTGGAAGCCGCGCCGCTCTCGGCTGAGCCGGTAGGATGGCCCATGCCGGCCGGGGATGAGATTCCCGACGAGCGCCTGCGGTTGTTCTTTACCTGCTGCCATCCGGCGCTGGCGCCCGAAGCCCGCGTGGCGCTGACCTTGCGCACACTCGGCGGCCTCACAACGGCCGAGATCGCCCGTGCCTTCCTGCTTTCCGAGACCACTCTGGCGCAGCGGCTGGTGCGCGCCAAGCGGAAGATACAGGAGGCGCGCATTCCCTACGAAGTGCCCTCCCGGGCCGCGTTGCCCGAACGACTGACGACGGTGCAGGCGGTGATCTACCTGATTTTCAACGAGGGCTACTCGGCCACCTCCGGAGACAGCCTCATTCGTCGCGAACTGTGTCAGGAGGCCATCCGGCTGGCACGGATGCTGGTGGGGCTGATGCCGGAGGATGGCGAGAACCTGGGCCTGCTGGCCCTGCTCCTGCTGCAGGATTCACGCCGCGACACCCGCGTGAGCGAAGCCGGGGAGCTGGTGCCGCTCGAAGAGCAGGACCGCGCCCGCTGGGACCACGAGCGCATCGCTGAGGGGCTGGCGCTGGTGGAGGCCGCTCTGCCCATGCCCGGATGCGGGCCGCAGCGCTTGCAGGCCGCCATAGCCGCGCTGCACGCCCAGGCAGCCACGCCCGAGGCCACGGATTGGCGGCAGATTGCCGCGCTCTATCGGAGCCTGGCCGCGATACAGCCGACGCCGGTGGTGCAACTCAACCAAGCCGTCGCGGTGGCCATGAGCGATGGTCTGGAGAGCGGTCTGGCGATGGTGGAAGCACTGGCGGAGGCATTGGCCGGATATTATCTCTTCCACGCCGCGCGCGCTGACCTGCTTCGCCGCCTCGGGCGCGACGGCGCGGCAGCCGAAGCCTATCGCCGCGCCCTGTCGCTCACCGAGAATGCCGTTGAGCGCCGTTACCTTGGCCGCCGCTTGGCGGAAGTCGCGCCTGCCTAGCTTGCCGCGGTGTGCGGGTCAGTGCAGCAACTGCTGGGCGCTCTTGACGGCGAAATCCAGCGCCTGGGTGGGGAAGATGCCCAGCCAGAAGGTCACGCCCAGACAACTGGCCACCGCCAGCCACAGCGGAGCGGTAAAGGGCGCGCACTCGATGGGCTGCTCCTGGGGCCGCATGTACAGATAGACCATCACGCGCAGGTAGTAGTAGGCGGCCAGCGCGCTGTTGAGCAGCGCGATCACCGTCAGACCGATCAGGTGGGCGTGCAGCGCCGCCTGGAAGACATACAGCTTGCCGAAGAAGCCTCCGGTAAGCGGCACGCCGATCAGCGAGAACAGGAAGACGGAGAGGCAGAAGCCCAGCCAGGGGAAACGGAACCCGAGGCCGGCGTAATCCTTTAGCTCAACGTAGCGCTCCTCGCGGTGGGCCCAGTGGCTGATGACGGCGAAAGCGCCGATGTTCATGGCCACATAGGCGGCGAGGTAGAACAGCACGGCCGAAGCGCCCTGGGCGCCCAGCGCGGCGAAGGCCACCAGCACATATCCCGCTTGGGCGATCGAGCTGTAGGCGAGCATGCGCTTGATGTTGGTCTGCCGCAGCGCGCCCAGGTTGCCGAGGCACATGGAGAGGATGGCGGCCGCCCAGATCATCCAGAACCAGGTGGCCGAGGAGTCCTGCAGGGCCACATAGAATACCCGCAGCGCCACGGCGAAGGCCGCCGCTTTGGGGCCGGCGGACATGAAGCCGGTGACCAGCGCCGGGGCGCCCTCATACACATCGGGCGTCCACATCTGGAAGGGCGCGGCGGAGACCTTGAAGCCCAGGCCGATGAACATCAGCCCGGCGGCCGCCAGCACCAGGCCAGCGTGGCTAATACCGTCGGGGGAGATGTGCAGGCCCTGGCTGGCCATCTGATACAGATTGGTGGTGCCGCTGGCCCCGTAGAGCAGGGCAATGCCATAGAGGAAGAAGGCGGTGGCGAACGACCCCAGCAGGAAGTACTTGAGCGAGGCCTCGGTGGAGTGGGAGTTGTGGCGGCGGTAGCCGCACAGCACGTAGGTGGCGATCGAGCTGATCTCCAGCCCGATGAAGATCATGATCAGCTCCACCGACCCCACCATGAAGCCCATGCCGACCGTGGCAAAGAGCAGCAGAGCGTAGAATTCGCCCCTCTCCAGCCCTTGCTGCGGCAGATAATCCATGGCCAACAGCACGATCACCGCGGTGGCGGCAATCAGCACAACGTGGAGGAAAATGGTGAAGTCATCCACCCGAAACATGGAACTGAAGGCGTCGCCGGGATGGGCCGCCTGCACCATCACCGCGGCCAGGGCGACGAGGCAGCCGATGAAGGCCAGCCATCCGTTCACCCGGGCGCGGCTGCCGTGCCGCGCCGGTCCGGCGATCACCATGATGAGCAGGGCGAAGACCGAGAGCACGATCTCGGGCAGAATGCGCAGGTAAAACTCAGTGGGCACCAGGTTCATTGGCCGGCTCCTTGCCGAACCACCAGCCCCGCAGACTGGACGGCGGGATTGGGCTGGAAGGGCTGCACCACCTGGGCGGTGGTGGCCGAGGTCTTGTTAAGGAAGTAGGGCGAGGCCACGCCCATGAACAGGGTCAGCAGGGCAATGGTGGTGAGCACAAAGATCTCACGCCGGTCGAGGTCGTGCAGCACTTTGTTCGTGGCGTTCGCCAGTTCGCCCCAGATGGTGTGCCGGGTCCAGTGCAGCAGGTACATGGCGCCCACGATCACCCCCACCGCCGCCACCATGCCGTAGACATGGGCATGCGCCACCGTCGCGGTGAATGTCCCGAGCATGATCATGAACTCGCCCACGAAGCCGTTGAGCAGCGGCAGGCCCACCGACGACATCACGATCCAGATGAAGAAGCCGGCGTAGATGGGCATCACCTTGGCGATGCCGCCATACTCGCTCAAGTCGAACGTATGGCGGCGCTCATACAGCATGCCCACCAGGATGAAGAGCCCGCCGGTGGAGACGCCGTGGTTGAGCATCTGATAGATCGCACCCTGGGTGCCGATCAGGCTGAAGGTGAACACCCCCACCATGATGAAGCCCATGTGGCTGACCGAACTGTAGGCCACCAGCTTCTTCATGTTGGGCTGCACAAAGGCCACCAGCGCGCCATAGATGATGCCGATCAGGCCGAGCACCACGATCCAGCCCGCCGCCGCGCGCGCCGCATGGGGGAACAGGCCGAGGTCAAAGCGGAGCATGCCGTAGGGCCCCATCTTCAGCAGCACGCCCGCCAGCAGCACCGAACCCGCCGTCGGCGCTTCGGTGTGGGCGTCGGGCAGCCAGGTGTGGAAAGGGAACAGCGGCACTTTGATGGCAAAGGCAATGAAGAAGCCCAGGAACAGCCACATCTCGGTGCCCGGGCTGAGGTGGTACAGGCCCGACGCCATCTGCTGCCGGATGGTCATGTAATCGAACGTGCCCGACAGGTTGTACAGCCACAGAATGCAGCCCAGCATCAGCACCGAGCCGGCCATGGTGTACAGGAAGAACTTGATCGCCGCGTACAGGCGCCGTTCATGGCCCCAGATGCCGATCAGGAAGGCCATGGGGACCAGGGTTACTTCCCAGAACAGGTAGAAGAGGAACAGGTCGAGGCTGAAGAACACGCCCAGCATGCCGCACTCGAGCAGCAGCAAAAGAATGAAGAAGGCTTTGACGTTCTTCTTTATCGACTTCCAGGACACCAGCACGCCCAGCACCGAGAGGAAGGTGGTCAGCACCGCCAGCCAGAGGCTCAGGCCGTCGGCGCCGACGGTGTAGTGAATGTCGAAGGCAGGGATCCACGGGATGCGCTGCAGGAACTGGAAGCCGCCCTCGGCGCTATTGAAGTGGAAGGGCAGGTGGAGCGAGAGCAGGAAGGTCGCGGTGGTGAAGATCAGCGCGGTCATCCGCTCCTGCTTTTCGCCGCGCACCAGCAGCAGCGCCACGATGCCCAGCAGCGGCAGGAAGATCGTCCAACTGACGATGGTGTGGTTCAAGAAGTCCATGTCTTAGACCCGTGGGCCTCCCCAATACATGTAGAGCAGCACCACGGCGGCGCCCAGCGCCACCCAGGAAGCGTAGCTGCGGATGTTGCCCGACGCCTGACGCCGCAGGCCGTTGCCGGCGGCGCCGGCCGTATATCCCACCCCGTTCACCGTGCCGTCAATCAGCCCGGCATCCACGCCGCGCCACAGCACCACGCGGGAAAACGCCGCCAGCGGACGGGTGATGAGGGCGCCGTACAGCTCGTCAACCCAGTACTTGTTGAACACCAGCTCATACAGCCCGTGCATGCTGTCGGCCAGCTTCTCCGGCAACGCGGGGTTTTTGAGGTAGAACAGCCAGGCCAGCAGCAGGCCCAACACCGCGATGCTGACCGAGATGATGGTCACCGTCCACTCGCCGCCCGCGATCTCATGCACCGGCAGCGGCGGCACGCCGGTGGCGAAGATGGGATCGAGGAAGTGTTCGAAGCGGTCGCCGATGCCGATGTAGCCGCCCACCAGGGCCAGGAAGCCGAGGATCATCAGCGGCACGGTCATGGCCTTGGGCGACTCGTGCGGGGCATGGTGGCCATGATCGTCATGGCCGTGGGCGGGCTTCGCCTTGACTTTGGCGGCGGCCGCCTGCGGATCCGCGAAGAAGGTGACGAAAAGGGCGCGGAACATGTAGAACGAGGTCATCAGCGCCGCCAGCGTTCCGACCGCCCACCACAGCGCGCTGCCGTGGCCGCTGGTCAGGGTGTCGTACAGGATTTTGTCCTTGCTGTAGAAGCCGCTGAAAAAGGGGATGCCGCTGATGGCGCAGGTGGCGATCAGGAAGGTGATGAAGGTAATCGGCGCGTACTTGCGCAGCCCGCCCGGCGCAGCGGCGCGTATGGCCCACATGTCCTGCTCACCGCTCATGGCATGGATCACGCTGCCCGCGCCCAGGAAGAGCAGTCCCTTGAAGAAGGCGTGGGTCATGAGGTGGAAGACGCCGGCGCCATACATGGCCGCGCCGCACGCCATGAACATATAGCCCAACTGGCTGACGGTGGAGTAGGCCAGCACCTTTTTGATGTCGCGCTGCAGCAGGCCGATGGAGGCGGCGAAGAGCGCGGTCAGCGCCCCGATGGCCAGCACCACCGACAGGGCGTGGGGGGCGCGGTCATAGATGGAAGCCGAGCGGCAGACCATGTAGACGCCGGCGGTGACCATGGTGGCGGCGTGGATCAGCGCCGACACCGGCGTGGGGCCTTCCATGGCGTCCGGCAGCCAGACATAGAGCGGAATCTGCGCGCTCTTGCCGGTGGCGCCGATGAACAGCAGCAGGGCGATGATGGTCAGCGGCCCGCCCCAGCTCGCCTCGACCGGCATCTGTTGCACCTGGGGGAAAAGCTGGGAGAAGGTGAAGGTGTGGAAGTGATCGAAGATGTAGAACAGGCCGATCAGGAAGGCGAAGTCGCCGATGCGGTTGGTGATGAACGCCTTCATGCCCGCCCGCGAGGCCGAGTCCTTGTGGAAGTAGAACCCGATCAGCATGTAGCTGGCGAAGCCGACGCCTTCCCAGCCGATGAACATCAGCAGGTAGTTGTTGGCCAGCACCAGCGTCAGCATGAAGAACATGAACACGTTGAGCAGACAGAAGAAGCGGTAGAAGCCGCCCTCGTGCGCCATGTAGCCGAGCGAGTAGATGTGGATCAGCAGCCCGACGCCGGTGACGATCAAAAGCATGACCAGCGACAACTGATCAAGCTGGAACCCAAAGGGGATGCTGAGCAATCCGGTCTGCATCCACCAGGCGTGGTTCTCGAGGTACGGATGCGGCAGCGCCGACCACTGGGAAACGACCCACAGGGCGTAGCCGAAGGCCACGGCGGGGAAGAGCACGCCAACCGCGCCGGCGGCGCGCTGGCTGAGCCGGCGGCCGAAGACGAGGTTCACCAGGAAGCCGGTGAAGCAGAGGAGGGGGATGATCCAGAGGTGGAGGGCGATCGGCATGGAGGCTCTTAGCTCTTAGCTGTTAGCTGTTGGGAGCGCCTTTCGGCCGGCGGATGTCCGGCGTGGCGGAGAGAAGGCCGTTCAGCAGGCGCCCGACGTTGTCGGAAGCCTTGAGCAGGTCCGTGGCCTGCGCGGGCCGTAGATAACCCAGATTCTGTGAAATTCGGATATGCGTGCGCAATTCCAGGAGTGATCCGCGCGCCGTTCCCAGGAAATGCCGATAGTCAGCGCGCGTGAGGCGCCCCTTGCCCTCAGCGATATTGGCGGGGATGGAGACGGCAGCACGCCGAAGTTGGCTGGTCAAGCCAAACACCTCGTCGCGGGGGAGCCCCTTTGTCGCTTCGTAAACCTGCGTAACCATTTCCATTGCCTGTTGCCACACCACCAAACTCTCAAACGTCTCGGCCATGCCGCTTTTCCTACCAGCCAACAGCTAAGAGCCAACAGCCCAAAGCCGCGCCTTCACTTGTCCCCCAACTGTGACAGTTCGTCCACGGCGAGCGTGTTGCGGTTGCGGACGACGGCGATGATGATCGCCAGGCCGACGGCGGCTTCGGCGGCGGCGACGACCATGACGAAGAATACGAAGACGTTGCCGGCCACCTGGTGGAGGGCGTGGCTGAAGGCCACAAACGCCAGGTTGACGCCGTTCAGCATCAGCTCGATGGAGATGAAGACGGTGATGATGTCCTGCTTGAACAGGAATCCCGCCACCCCCAGGCAGAACAGAATGGCGCTCAGCGCCAGGTAGTAGGACAAGGGCACCATAATTACCTCTGCGCGGCCGCCATCGCTTTCTCCTGATCGTGCTGCTGGCGCGTGGCCGCCACCACCTGCGGCTTCTCACGACGCGCGGCCAGCACCACCGCCCCCAGCACGCCCACCAGGAAGAGCACCGAGGTCACCTCGAAGGGCAGCAGGAACTCGTGGAACAGGCTCTGGCCGATGGGGCCGGTCTGAACCATGGGCGAACCCATGGCCAATGTCGTGGCTCCAAAGTCGCCGTAGACGCGGCTGATCAGTTCGATCGCCAGCAGCGTCAGAATGGGCAGCCCCAGAAAGGCCGCAATACGGCTCCGGGGCTGGTCAATGACCTCGCCGGCGTTGAGCACCATGATCACGAACACGAACAGCACCATGATGGCGCCGGCGTAGACGATGATCTGCACAAAGGCGATGAACTCAGCGCCCAGCAGCAGGTACTCGACCGCCAGCGCGCCCATCACCGTCACCAGCGAAAGGGCGCTGTAGATGGGGTGGCGCTGGACCAGCAGGTTGATGGCGCCCGCCACCGCCAGCGCTCCAAAGATGAGGAAAAGTGTCAGTTGCATGGCGGCCAGCTCACTTGAGGGCAATCACCAGGCTGGTGACCATTACGTTGGCCAGCGCCAGCGGCACCAGCACCTTCCAGCCGAAGCTCATCAACTGGTCATAGCGGAAGCGCGGCAGCGTGCCCCGCACCCAGATGTAGAGGAAGAGAAAGAACGAAACCTTGATCAGAAAGTAGAGCGTGGGCAGAATTGCCATTAGCCAGACGGGGCCGAACAAGGGACCCATCCAGCCGCCCAGGAAGACCAGCGTGGCCACGCAACTGACGGTGATCATGTTGACGTACTCGGCCAGGAAGAACATGGCGAACTTCATGGCGCTGTACTCGGTGTGGTAGCCCGCGCCCAACTCGCCCTCGGCCTCGGGGAGGTCGAAGGGGATGCGGTTGGTCTCGGCGAAGGCGGCGGTGAGATAGATGAAGAAGCCGACGATCTGCGGAAAGATGAACCAGTGCAGGTGCCGCTGCGCCTCCACCATCCCCCGCAGGCTGAGCGTGCCGGCCAGCATGATGGGGCCGATCAGCGCCAGACCCAGCGAGAGCTCGTAGCTGATCATCTGCGAGCCACCGCGCAACGAGCCCAGCAGCGAGTACTTGCTGTTCGACGACCAGCCGGCCAGCACCACGCCGTAGACCCCCATCGAGGTCACCGCCAGAATGAGCAGCAGGCCGACGTCAATGTCGGTGAGCTGCAGCGCGGTGTGCACGCCGAACAGTTGCACCGTGCCGCCCACCGGAATCACCGTCACCGACAGCAGCGCCAGCACCACCGCCAGAATGGGCGCCAGCACGTAGAGGAACTTGTGCGCGCCATCGGGGGTGACGTCTTCCTTGAGGATGAACTTCACCGCATCGGCGGCCGGCTGCAAGAGGCCGAAGGGGCCGACCCGGGTGGGGCCGACACGCGCCTGCATGCGGCCCACAATCTTGCGCTCGGCCAACTGGATGTAGGCCACGGCGGTAAGCAGGATGAACAGCACCACCAGGCACTTGACGAGCGAGAGCAGAAAGAAGGTGGTAGTCGTCATTGCGCGAGCGGTTCCTTACTGGCCGGATCGAGCTTCGCCAGCCGGCGTTCGAGCACGCGGTTGAGGGTGTCGCTGTAGCGGCCCAGTGTGCCGGCGGTGAACAGGGTATCGCGGTTGGGCTGCTGCAGTCCGGCGGCGCCCTGCTGCGCCACCCGCACCCGCGGCAGCGGAGTGGGCAGGGCTTCACCGGCCAGCAGACGGGCCAGGGAGACGTTGTAGCCGGGGACGTGGCTGCGAATCTCCTGCAGCGTCTTGTCGGGGCTGGCGGCGCCCCAGTTGGCGCCCATCAGGTTGGCCAGCAGGTGGAGGATCTCCAGGTCGCTCCTGGCGCCCTCGAAATTGCCTCCCCGCTTCTGTACCTGCACCTCGCCGGCGGTGTTGGTCACGGTGCCGGATTTTTCATAGGCGCACAGCGCCGGCAGCACCACATCGGCGCACAGCGCGGTCTCGGTGAGGAAAAGGTCCTGCACCACGAGGAACGTCTGCCCCAGCTTTTCCTGGGCCTGCGGGTACAACCGGAAGGGGTTGGCGCCGGAGACGTACAGGGCGGCCAAATCCTGGCTGCGCACCGCCGCCATCATCTGCTCCAGGTTCAGGCCGGGTTCAGGCGGGATGGCTCCGCCCCAGTTCTTTTCCCAGCCGGCACGTTCGGCCAGCGGGGTGTAGCCGGGCAGCAGGTCGGGGTACAGGCCCATGTCGGCCGCGCCATGGGAGTTGGCGTTGTCGGCGAGAGCGATGTAGCGGGTGTGGCCACTGAGGCCAGAGCCGAAGGCCACCAGTTGCTGAATGTCCGCGGCGCCCAGATCGGGCGAGAAGACGATGATGACGTCCTGCTCCTGGCGCAGCCGGGCGCGGAAGTCCTGCAGCGTCTCGGTCAGCGCCTCCGGCCGCGAAGCCGGAGTCTGGGGCCAGCGCTTCTCGCTCGCCGGGCCGACGCCGCTCAGCGGCGCCGAGGCGGCCTCTCCGTCGCCGTTCAGGTAGCGGATGCCGGCGGCCTCGCTCTCCACCCGAGCATAGCGGTAGGCCTGGCGGCGCAACTTGATCTCGCCGCGGTTGAGGATGTACAGCCGGGTTTTGTTCAGGCGGTAGCCGGATCGGAGATTCCAGGCCACCAAGGGATGCTCATCGGTGGGATTGCCGCCGACCAGCAGCACCGCACCCGCTGTGCGCAGATCGCTCAGCGTCGCGAGCGGTGACTTGTCGGCCGGCCGTTGCGCCAGGGCATCCACCAGCGCCGGGTAATCGGCGCTGCGATGGTGGTCCACGCTGTTGGTGCCCAGCACGGTGCGGGCGAACTTTTGCAGGCTGTAGGCCTCTTCATTCAGGCTGCGGGAGGAACCCACGACACCGAAGCGTCCGCCCGCCTTGCGAATCTCCTGCCAGCGCTTGGCCACCGTCTCCAGCGCATAGGCCCAGCTCACCGGCTGCAGCTTGCCGTCGCGCCGCACCAGCGGTTGCTTGAGCCTGTCGGGGTGGCGGGTGAAGTCCAGCCCGTAGCGTCCCTTGACGCAGAGGAAGTCCTCGTTGATCCCGCTTTTGTCGCGGTTGTCGCCGCGCAGGATGGCGTCGTTGCGCACGCCCAGAGTGGTCTTGCACCCGTCACCGCAGAAGGTGCAGACCGCGCCCACGTGCTGCATCTCCCAGGGGCGCGTCTGGTAGCGGTAGATGCCGCTGGTCAGCGCCCCCACCGGGCAGATATCAATGCACATGCCGCACTCTTCGCACTGCAGGTGGTCCTGGTGGTTGGGGATGATGGTGGAGGTGATGCCGCGGTTGCTGGTGCCCAGCGCCCACACGTCCATGCCCTCGCCGCACACCCGCACGCAGCGGTAGCAGAGGATGCAGCGCGGCCGGTCGAAGTAGACCACCGGCGACCACTGTTGTTCATCCCGGTGGCGCTTGGGCTCGACGAAGCGGCTCTTCTCCGAACCGTAGGTGAAAGCCATGTCCTGCAGCTCGCACTCCCCGCCGGCGTCGCACACCGGGCAGTCGAGGGGGTGGTTGGTGAGGATGAACTCCACCGCCGACTTGCGCGCCCGATGCACGGTATCGCTATTGGTGTTCACCACCATGCCCTCGGTCACGACCACCGTGCAGGCGGTCTGCAGCTTGGGCATCTTTTCGATCTCGACCAGACACATGCGGCAGGCGGCCTGGAGCGAGAGGTTGGGGTAATAGCAGAACGAGGGCACTTCGATGTGCGCCTGCTTGCAGGCTTCGATGAGCAAAGTGCCCGCGGGCGCGCTCAGCGCCCTGCCGTTGACGGTGAAGTGAACAATGTCGGCCATAGGAATGAGCCTAGTGGGCGGCGGCGACCGCCGTGCGCGCGCCAAACGGGCAGGGCTTGCCCGCCAGGTGGTCTTCAAATTCCTGCCGCCAGTGCTGCAGGATGGAGATGGTGGGCATGGCCGCCGCGTCGCCCAGGGCGCAGTGGGTGCGGCCGAGGATATTCTCCGATACCTCGCGCATCAGCGCGATGTCGGCTTCGCGGCCGCCGCCGTTGTGGAAGCGGGTGAGGGAGGTCTGCAGCCAGGAGGTTCCTTCACGGCAGGGCACGCACCAGCCGCAGGACTCGTGCCGGTAGAACTGCATGATGCGCAGCGCGAACTTCACCATGCAGGTGTGTTCGTCCACCACGACCACGCCGCCCGATCCGAGAAATGTCCCCACCTTGGCCATGGAATCAAAATCGAGGTTCACGTCCCAGGCGACGTTGGCGGGGAGCAGCGGGGTGGACGATCCCCCCGGCACCACGGCCTTGAGCTTGGCGCCATTGCGCATGCCGCCGCCCAACTCTTCGATCAGGCGACGCATGGGGAAGCCCAGAGGCAACTCCCATACCCCCTGTTGGTTGACGTGGCCGCTGAGGCAGAACAGGCGCGTGCCGCCGTTCTTGGGCGGGCCAAAGGCCGCAAACCATTCGCCGCCGTTGAGCAGGATGGGCGGCACCGAGGCCAGGGTTTCGACGTTGTTGATGATGGTCGGTCCGCCCAAATAGCCGCTGACGGCGGGGAAGGGAGGCTTCAGACGGGGGATGCCGCGTTTGCCCTCGAGCGACTCCATGAGGGCCGACTCCTCGCCGCACTCGTAGGCGCCGGCGCCGGTATGGGCGTAGATGTCGAAATCAAAGCCGCGGCCGCGGATATTGGTACCCACATAGCCGGCGTCGCGCGCTTCTTCGAGCGCCTTCTCCATGCGATCCAACAGGTAGCGGTACTCGCCGCGGATGTAGATGTAGCCGCGCCGCGCCCCAATCGCCCGTCCGGCGATCAGCATGCCCTCGATGATGGCGAAGGGGTCGTGCTCGAGGATCAGACGGTCTTTGCAGGTTCCCGGCTCGCTCTCATCGGCATTGCAGAGGACGTATTTTTCGCGCGCCGACTGCTTGGGCACGAACGACCACTTCAGGCCCGTAGGAAATCCGGCACCGCCACGGCCGCGCAGGCCGGATTTTTTGACCTCCTCGATGATCGCCTCCGGCTGCATGCCGAAGGCCTTCTCCAGCGCCTGAAAGCCGCCGGAAGCGAGATAGCCCTTCAGGGTGTAGGCATCGGGCTGGTCAAAGCGCAGGCTGACCACACGGGTTTCGAGAGGGTGGGGAGTGGTGCTCATGCCTTGGCCCTGGCCTGATATGCGTCCAGAATTTGATCCAGCCGTTCGGGGGTCAGCTCCTGATGAAAGTCGTAGTTGATCTGTACCGCCGGCGCCCAGGAACAAGCGCCCAGGCACTCGACCTCTTCCAGCGAAAACACGCCGTCAGGAGCGGTCTGTTTATGGCCGATGCCCAGCCGTTTCCGGCAGTGCTCGTAAAGATCCTCGCCGCCGCGCAGCAGGCAACTGATGTTGGTGCACACCTGCACATGGAACTTGCCCGCCGGCTCGGTGCGCAGCATGGAGTAATAGCCAATGACCTCGCGGACCGCCATCTCACTTTCGTCCAAAAGCTCGGCGATGCGGTGGATGGCCGCCGGGCTCACATGCCCGATTTCATCCTGGGCGTAGATCAGCATGGGCACCAGCGCCGACCGGCGCGCCGGATAGCGCGCCATCAGCGCCTGGAACCGCTCTTCGAGCGCATCACTAAAAGGTGTCATGTTCCCCACTGGCAAACGGCGACTGCCACGGCAGCCGTCAGCGATCCACATCCCCCAGCACAATGTCGATGCTTCCGATGATCGCCACCACGTCCGCCAGCAGCCGCCCCTCAATCATTTTGGGCAGTGCCTGCAGGTTGGCGAACGAGGCCGAACGCATATGGCAGCGATACGGCTTGGTGCTGCCATCGGAAACGATGTAATACCCCATCTGGCCGCGCGGCCCCTCGATGGCGTGGTAGGCTTCCCCGGCCGGCACCTTGAAGCCCTCGGTCACGATCTTGAAGTGGTAGATGAGGCTCTCAATGGAGAACTTCATCTGGTCGCGGTCGGGCAGGGTGACGGTGGGCGCGTCCGCCTTCCAAGCCCCCTCCGGCATGCCCTCGAGCGCCTGGCGGATGATCTTGAGGCTTTCGCGCATCTCGGCGATGCGCACCAGGTAGCGGGCATAGACGTCGCCTTCGGTGCGCAGCGGCACGTCGAACTGAAACTCGTTGTAGCAGGAATACGGCGCCGTCTTGCGCAGGTCAAGCGGCAGGCCCACCGCCCGCAGGCAGGGTCCGGTCACGCCCCAGGCGACGGCATCTTCAGGCGAAATGTAGCCGATGCCGGTGGTGCGGCCCACCCAGATGGAGTTTTTGGTGAGCAGCGCCTCGTACTCGTCGATGTGCCGGGGGAAGGTATCAATAAAGGTCTTGACCCGCTCCATCAGCCCCAGCGGCGGCTCCAGCGCCAGGCCGCCCACGCGGAAGTAGGAGGTCATCATGCGCTGGCCGCTGGCCATCTCGAAGATCTTCAGCAGTTCCTCGCGCTCGCGGAAGCAGTAGAGGAACACCGTCATGGCGCCGATGTCGAGCGCGTGGGTACCCAGCCATACCAGGTGGCTGTTGAGCCGGGTCAGCTCGGCCAGCATGACCCGCGTCCACTGCGCGCGGCGCGGGATCTCCAACTGCAGCAACTTCTCCACCGCCAGCACGTAGGCGAGGTTGTTGCACAGCGGGGCGAGGTAATCAATGCGGTCGGTGAGGGTCACCACCTGCTGGTAGTACTTCGACTCAGCCGATTTTTCGATGCCGGTGTGCAGATACCCGATGTCGGGTACCGCCTTGACGATCATCTCGCCGTCCAACTCGAGCACCAGCCGCAGCACGCCGTGGGTGGAGGGGTGCTGCGGCCCCATGTTCATGATGAGGTTGCGGCTGCGGTCCTGGCCGGTGGCGGCCTCGGGCGGGATGGTGGTGGCCACTAGCGGTATCCCTCCACGGGGTAGTCTTTGCGCAGCGGATGGCCTTCAAAGTCGTCGGGCATCATCATGCGCGTCAGGTTGGGATGGCCTTGAAAGGGCACCCCGAACAGGTCGAACACCTCGCGCTCGAACCAGTTGGCCGAGGGCCAGACGGGAATCAAGGTTGGCGGCGGCGCCGCGGCGTCGCAACGCGTCTTGATGCGAACGAAGCGGGATTGGCGGGTGTCGTGCAGTTGGCAAACGACTTCGAACCGCTGCGGCTCGGGGAACCAGTCCACACAGGTCAGATCGCAGAGCTGGTCGTAACCCTCGGCCTTCAGCCGTTCGGCCAGGGCTCGCCACTCCTGGGGCGTGGTGGTAATGGTGGGTTCTTCACGCATGACTATTCGTCCGAAGCCCGCTCGGGCGTGTTCCAGTCAATGACGCCCTTGGTCCAGATGTAATAAAAACCGGCCAGCACGATCACCATGTAGACCAGCATCTCGAGGAAACCAAACATCTTGAGCTGGCGCATTTCGACCGCCCAGGGGATGAGGAAGATGGCCTCGATGTCGAACAAAATAAAGACGATGGCCACCATGTAGAACTTCACCGAGAAGCGGTGGTCGGCGTCACCGACGGGGGTGATGCCGCACTCGTACGGGCGCCCTTTGACCGCCGTCCGGCGATGCTTGCCGATCAGGTAGGAAAGGGTGACGATGATGCACGCCAACCCAATGCCCAGCACCATCTGGATAAGGATGGGCAGGTAGGCTGCCATGTATGAAGGAGGCATAGCGAGTGAGGTTCTGCGAACTTTTGACTATAAGGTTTGCCCCCTGCTTAAGTCAATGCAGAGCGCAATCCAGCCAGAACGGCCTTGTGGAGGCGGCTAGCAGTCCCCCGCGTGCCGCCCCCTGTCTCCCTCGATTTTCGCTGTTGCCGGATTAAACGGCAGCGGTCTGGCGGCGCTCGATGCGGATGCCCAACTGCTTTTCCATGCGCTGCAGGTCGGCGCGCTGGGAGCGGTGGACGAGCGTGGTGGCCAGGCCGCTTTCGCCGGCGCGGCCGGTGCGGCCGACACGATGGACGAAGTCATCGGCCACTTCCGGCAGGTCGAAGTTTATGACGTGAGCCACGTCGTCCACGTGGATGCCGCGGGCGGCGATGTCGGTGGCCACCAGTACCTGGAACTTGCCTTCCTGGAAACCAGCCAGCGCCTTGGTGCGCTGCGCCTGGCTGCGGTTGCCGTGGATCATGGTGGCGAGAAAGCCCTCGCGGGTCAGCGTCTTGGTCAGCCGTTCGGTGCCGCGTTTGGTGCGCGCGAACACCAGGCAGCGGCCGCTTTCCTTCCCCAGGAGTTGCTGCAACAGCGGCAGCTTTTCGCCGTCGGTGACTTCGTAGGCGTGCAGCTTTACAGTGGGCGCGGGCTTGCTGACCGACCCCAGCGAAAGCCGCTGCGGGTTGCGCAGGCACTCGCCGGCCAGCCGGGCCACGTCGGGCGGCATGGTGGCCGAGAAGCACATGGTCTGGCGGGCGCGGGGCAGCGCGGCCACAATGCGCCGGATGGCGGGCAGAAAGCCGATATCGAGCATGCGATCGGCTTCGTCCAGCACCAGCAGGCCGATGCCGTCGAGCCGCATCAGTTGGCGCTGCAGAAAGTCTTCCAGCCGGCCGGGCGTGGCCACCGCCACGCGGGCGCCCTGACGCAGGCTCTCCAGTTGCGGGCGCTCACTCAACCCACCCACCAGCAGCGCCGCGGGGGGTAACTGGCGCGGCCGCAGCTGCTGATACTGGGCGGTAATCTGCATGGCCAGCTCGCGTGTCGGGGTGAGGATGAGCACCTCGATCCCGCGCGTGCGTGCCGCCGCCGGCGGCTGCAGCAGGCGCTCCAGGGCGGGGATCAGGAAGGCCAGCGTCTTGCCGGTGCCGGTTTGCGCCGTGGCCAGCACGTCGTGACCCGCGAGTGCGGGCGGAATGGCGGCCGCTTGGACCGGCGTGGGAATGGAGAACTGCGCCGCCGTCAGGCGGGCGGTGAGCGCCGGCGAGAGCGCCAACTCAGAAAATGAGGTCATGAACAAAGAACTTTCCCGGGACCTGGTAGAGGCCCGAAACAAACGGTTGTACGCGAAGCCAAACGGAACTTAACGAAGGCGGGGAATTCCTGAACCGAGGCGGGAAAGCAAAGGCAGGGGGCACCACACCACACGCACCCGTGTGATATTCAGCGTCCTCTACAGTGTAGCACGCCAGAGCCGCCGCCGCGTTACGATACGCACATGGCGGAGGTCACGATTGAGTGTCCGAAGTGCGGTGGGCAAATACCGCTGAGCGAGTCTTTGGCGGCGCCGCTGCTGCAGCGCGAGCGCAAGGCGATGGAGGCGGCGGCGGTGGAGAAGGCGCGGGCCGGCCTGGCTCTGGAACTGGAGAAGGGACGGGAGCAGTTGCGCGACCGCGACGCGCGGCTGCAGGCACTCAACCGCGAATTGTCGGCGGCGCAGCTCGCCCAGGCGGACTACACCCGCAAGCAACGGGAGCTGGACGACGAGCGGCGCAAGCTGGAGCTGACCATCGAACAGCGGGTGAGCGAGGCCTCCGCCCGGCTGCGGGAGCAGGCGCAGCAGCAGGCGGGGGATGAGTTTCGCCTGAAGCTGGCGGAGGCCGAGCGCACCATTACCGTGCTGCAGGAACAGGCAGAAGTGCTGAAGCGCAAGGCCGACCAGGGATCGCAGCAGTTGCAGGGAGAGGTGCTGGAACTGGCGCTGGAGGCGCAGTTGGCCACGGCCTTCCCCCACGATGAGATCCTGCCGGTGCCCAAGGGCGAGCACGGGGGCGACGTGGTCCAACGGGTGCGGCTGGCGAATGGCACGCACTGCGGCAGCATCCTGTGGGAAGCCAAGCGCACCCGCAACTGGAGCCCGGGGTGGCTGGCCAAGCTGCGCGAGGATCAGCGCGCCGCCCAGGCCGAAGTCGCCATCCTGGTGTCGCAGGCGCTGCCGCGCGAGGTGGCCACGGCGGCGGAGATGGAAGGCGTCTGGGTGACGGCGGAGAGCTACGCCCTGCTGCTGGCCACAGTGCAGCGCAGCCTGCTGCAGCAGTTGACCCTGCTGCGCCAGTCGCTGAGCGGGCAGGAGACCAAAATGGCCATGGTGTATCAGTACCTGACCACGGCACAGTTCCGCAACCGCATGGGCGCGATGCTGGAGCGCGCCACCGAGATGCAGGTGGACCTGGACCGCGAGCGCAAACAGACGGAGAAGGGCTGGGCCAAGCGGCAAGTGCAGATTCAGGGACTGGCACGGGCCGCGGCCGGGTTGTTTGGCGACCTGCAGGGGATTCTGGGGAAGTCGCTGGCCGACCTGCCGGAGTTGGGGCTGGAGGAGGGGCTGACGGGGGCCCTGACCGCGGGCGAATCAGCGTAAGCTGTGGGGGTGACAACCCGGTATCTGCTCCCCATTTTGGCAGCCTGTCTGGTAGTGAGCGCGGCGGCACAGCGGCAGACGGAGACCGACGCCTATACCCGCTATGAGCTGCTGGCGCCGGAGACGGCCAGCTTCCGCATTTATTACGAGATCACCGCCACCACGGCCGGGGCCCGGTATTACTACAATCCCATCCGGGCGGGCAGCACCGCCAGCGAGGAGTCGGTGGAGGACGCCATGACCGGCGCGCCGCTGCATTTCGAGGTGGTGACGGCCGCCCAGGCGCGCCAGGATGCGTTGATGGCGAACGTGCCCGACGGGATGGACTATATCCGGGTGACGCTGGCGCGCCCGGTGCCGGAGGGCGGGCAGGGGCGGATCATCATCCGCAAGACCTATAAGGACGAGAAGAGTTACCACGCCGATCCGCGCCAGGCGGACGGCATCATCTTTGACCGCCCGCTGGGGATTCAACGCAATCAGGTGGTGCTGCCGCCGGGTTACGAGTTGACCGGATGCAACGTACCCTCACAGGTGCTGACCCTGTCCGACGGCCGGGTGGCGATCAGCTTCATGCATGCCGGGGCGGGCGCGGCGCCACTGGTGCTGCACGCCCGTCGTGATGCGCCAGTCGGCGATGCCGCGCATCCGGCGCCGCCCACCCGTGAGCGCAGTTGGGAAGCGCCGCCGCGCCAGGGGCCGACCGAGCAGGCGCGGCTCAGTCTGCGCGCCCACCAGGACCGCGACATCGTGTACTTCCTGCAGCAGCCCGAAACCCATGCCTTCAGCCTGTATCACGACTACACCGAATCGCGGCCGGGCGTGGCCGAGTACGACAATGAAGTGCGCGAAGGCAGCACGGCTTCCGGCGAATCGGCCGTCATTCTGGACACCGGCCAGAAGCTGACCGCGCATTATGTGGCGAAGACCCACACCGTGGTGATCCCCTTTGCGCCGGTCGAGAAAGGCCACTCGGTGCGGCTGCGGATCAGCGAGACTTACACCGCTCCGGCCAGTTATCGCGTGGAGAACGGGGAACTGGTGTTCGACCGCAGCTTCGGCCGGCCGCGGAATGCCGTGGTGCTGCCCGAGGGCTGGTACCTGACCGGGAGTTCGATTCCCGCCACCGTGCGGCAGCAGCCTGACGGGCGCATCCGGCTGGATTTCTGGAACGACCGGCCGGATGAAATTGCGGTGCTCATCAAGGCCCGCCGCCGTCCGGCAGGGAAATAGTTCCGCGCAAACGCAAGGTCAGGTGTACGGTTTTGTCCACACGGAGCAGCAGGTTGCTGGGATTCTTCAGACCCCAGGCGACGTAGGGGATGTCCACCCCGCCTTCAGCGGTGAAGGCGCGCCCGGAGACGGTCACGGACAGCGGCAGATCAAGAGGATGCACCGTGCCGGCCATCTGCAAGCTGCCGTGGAGTGTGACGTGCGACACGCCGGCAGCCGCCGGCGTGCCGCTCAGGCGGGCCGGGGTAAAGATGATGTCCGGGTACTCACCCGCCCGCAATACCTTGTCGCGCATGTCGCGATCGCGGTCGGCGTTGCCGCTGTTGCCGGAGGCGGCGGGGATCAGGACGGCGCCGGTGGCCACGCCACTTTCCGGATCCCAGCGCAGGCTGCCGCTGTGCAGTGAGAAGGTGCCGTGGACGGTGTGCAGGAAGGCGCCGAGGGTGAATTGGATTTGGCTGGCGGCGACGTCCAGCGTGGCGCCGGCCGTGCCCAGGCGCGCCAGCTCCTGGGCGAAGAGCGGGTTGGCGGGAAAGTTTGACGTCAACTGCCGCAATAAGTCCCGTGCCGCCGAGAACTGATTGGCCTGCACGGCGGCGATGGCCAGCAGGATCTGGGCGAATGGCTGGAGGGTGCGGCCATGGGCCGCCGTCTCCCGCAACTGGTCCAAGCCGGCTGCCTTGTCGGTGGCAGCGCCGGTGAGCCGTAACATCCAGCGCACCGGCGCCGCCCGCTGTCCCAAGACGTAGTTCTCAATGCCCAGGGCCAAATAGGCGTCGGCATAGCCCGGATCCAGTTGCAGGAGGTGATCGGCCTCGGCGCGGCCACGGTTCATCTCGCGGACCGCCGCCAGGACGTGCTTGTGAACGATGGCCAGATCATCGGCCCGCAAGCCATGGCAGAGCACCTGGCTGTAAAGGGCGTTGGTGTCATCGGGCGTACGCGTGAGGGCGGCGGCGGCGAGCGCTTCGCTGCGTGCCAGCTCGGCGGTGAACGCCGGACCGGTCACTCCCTCCCGGCCCGAAAAAAAGGTGGCGTCGCGGCTGAAGAACTGCGCCTGGAGCACCTGTAGGCGGTTGAGTTCGGCGAAGAGGTAGACGGCAGCATCCGAGGCGGGGCCGAGTGGATCGTCGGGATGGGCCACCATCCAGGCCTGGAAGTCGGCATGAGCGGCCGGGAACTGCAGGTTGTAGAGGTGGCGGTAGCCACTTTCCATCGCGTTGGGGACTTGAGCGCCCAATCCGATCCCCAGCATCGCAACCCAGACCAGCCACCGCATATGCCATAAGACGCGCCGGTCATTGCCAGGTTGCGAATCCCCCCGCTTGCTATTCTGAAAAGATGGAGTTCCAGCTGGAAAGTGGGTATACGCCGCGCGGGGACCAGCCGGCGGCGATTGCCGCCCTCACCGGCGGCCTGGAGGCGGGCGAGGCGGCGCAGGTGCTGCTGGGCGTTACCGGCAGCGGCAAGACCTACACCATGGCCCAGGTGATCGAGCGGCAGAAACGGCCGGCGCTGGTGCTGGCCCATAACAAGACGCTCGCCGCCCAACTGTTCCACGAGTTTCGGAGCTTTTTTCCGCAGAACGCGGTCGAGTACTTCGTCTCTTATTACGACTACTACCAGCCTGAGGCGTACGTTCCCGCCGCCGACCTGTATATCGAGAAGGAAGCCACGGTCAACGACGAGCTGGACAAGCTGCGCCTCTCGGCCACCCGGTCTCTGTTCGAGCGCCGCGACTGCATAATCGTGGCCTCGGTGTCGTGCATTTACGGCCTGGGATCGCCGGAGGCCTATTACGGCATGCTGCTGCTGCTCGAAGTGGGGCAGACGATTCGCCGCGAGCAGATCCTGCGCAAGCTGGTGGATATCCTCTACCAGCGCAACGACTACGATTTTCAGCGCGGAACCTTCCGGGTGCGCGGCGATGTGATCGAGGTGTATCCCACCTACGACGATTACGCCTTCCGCATCGAGTTGTTCGGCAACCAGGTGGAGCGGCTGTCACAGATTGATCCGCTGCTCGGCCAGGTGCGGCAGACCTACCAGCGCCTGCCCATCTATCCGAAATCCCACTATGTGATGAGACCGGAGACCAAGGAAGAAGCCATTCGCTCCATTCTGAGCGAGTTGAAGGAGTGGAAGCCCAACCTGGAATCGCAGGGCAAGCTCATCGAAGCGCAGCGGTTGGAGCAGCGCACCCGCTTTGATATCGAGATGATGCGCGAGATCGGCTACTGCCACGGCATCGAGAATTACTCGCGCCACTTCACCGGCCGGATGGCCGGCCAGCCACCGCCGACGCTGCTCGATTATCTGCCCAGCGACGCGCTCATCTTCCTGGACGAAAGCCACCAGACGGTGCCGCAGTTGCGCGGCATGTACAACGGCGACCAGGCGCGCAAGCACACGCTGGTGAACTACGGCTTCCGGCTGCCGTCGGCGCTCGACAACCGTCCGTTGAAGTTCGAGGAGTTCTACGAGCGCATCGGGCAGGTGGTGTATGTCTCCGCCACGCCGGGGCCCTACGAGTTGCAGCAGACTCAGGGACAGGTGATCGAGCAGGTCATCCGGCCGACCGGGCTGCTCGATCCGGCGGGGGAGGTTCGACCCAGCAAGGGTCAGGTGGACGATTTGCTGGCCGAGATCCGCGTCCGGGCGGAGCGCAATGAGCGGGTGCTGGTCACCACCCTCACCAAGCGCATGGCCGAGGATCTGGCGGAGTACTACAGCGAAGTGGGAGTGAAGTGCCGCTACCTGCACAGCGAGGTGGAGACGCTGGAGCGGGTCAAGATTCTGCGCGACCTGCGCCGGGGCGAGTTCGACGTGCTGATCGGCATCAACCTGTTGCGCGAGGGGCTGGACCTGCCCGAGGTTTCACTGGTGGCGATCCTCGATGCCGACAAGGAGGGTTTTCTGCGTTCCGCCGGATCGCTCATCCAGACCATGGGGCGGGCGGCGCGGCACCTGCACGGGCGGGCTTTGCTGTACGCTGACACCATGACCGGCTCCATGCGTCAGGCCATCGCCGAAACCGAGCGCCGGCGCGCCGTGCAGGAGGCCTACAACCGGGAAAACGGCATCACCCCGCAGAGCGTGCTGCGGCCGCTGGATACGGCGCTGGTGGGGGTGGCGGAGGGGGACTACGCCGAGGTGCCGCTGGATGAGAGCCTGGACCAGTTCCCCAGCGAGGAAGCGCTGGCGGAGCACATCAAGCAACTGGAGGCGGAGATGCGCGCCGCCGCCAAACAGTTCGAGTTCGAACGGGCGGCGCGGCTGCGCGATCGGCTGCGCAAGCTGCGCGAGCGCCAGATCGCCGTATGATGCCCTACCCGCTCACGGTGGCCGCCATGCTGCGCCGGGCGCGGCAGTGGTTTGCGGCGACCGAGGTGGTCTCGCAGGCCCACCGCACCACCTACGCCGGCCTGGACCGCCGCGCCCGGGGGCTGGCGGGCGCACTGCTGGCGGCGGGTCTACAGCCCGGAGATCGCGTGGCCACGCTGTTGTGGAACGACATGGCGCATCTGGAGGCTTACTTTGGGGTGCCGCTGGCCGGCGGGGTGGTGCATCCGCTCAATCTGCGCCAGAACGCGCGCCAATGGGAGGAGATCCTGCGCCAGGCCGGAGATCGCTTCGCCATTGTGGACGAGAGCCTGATGCCGCGCTGGCAGGAACTGCCTGCCGATGTGCGACCGCAGCGCATTCTGGAGTGGGGTGAGGAGTACGAAGGTCCTTTGCCGGCGAGGGGCGAGGCGGACGGTGCGGCGATGGGCTTCACCTCGGGCACCACGGGTGCGCCCAAGGGTGTGCTCTACAGCCATCGCGCGCTGGTCCTGCACGCGCTGGCCACGGCTCTGCCGGATTCCCTCAGCCTGAGGGCCGGGGACTGTGTACTCCCGCTGGTGCCCATGTTTCATGCCAATGCGTGGGGCATCCCCTACACGGCGGCGCTGATCGGCTGCAAGCAGGTGCTGGCGGGCGACGCCTTCCACGCCGAAAATGTGCTCGACTTGCTGGCGAGTGAGCAAGTTACGCGCAGCGCCGGGGTGCCGGTGATTTGGCAAGGGATCCTCGATGCGCTGGAGCGGGAGCCGGGGCGGTGGAAGCTGCATCCGGAGTTGCGGGTGAACCTGGGGGGCGCGCCGGCACCGGCGGCGCTGTTTGACCGTTTCGACCGCCAGGGGATCGCGGTGAACATGGGCTGGGGAATGACCGAGACGACGCCGGTGGGCGCCATGAACCCTCTGCTCGAGCCCGACGGCACGCCGGAGTTCGCGCAGAGGCGCACCCGGCAGGGGCGTTCCCTGCCGCTGATCGAGGCGCGCACCGCGACGGATGGGGAGCTTGAAGTTCGCGGCCCCTGGGTGGCCGACGCCTATTGGGCGGGCGTGTCGCCCGAGAGCTGGACCGCCGACGGGTGGTTTCGCACCGGCGATGTGGTCGAATTCGACGCCCAGGGCCTGATGGCGATTGTGGACCGCAACAAGGATTTAATCCGCAGCGGCGGGGAGTGGATCAGCTCGGTGGCTCTGGAAAACGCCCTGGCCTGTCATCCTGACATCCGTGAGGCCGCGGTGGTGGCCGTGCCCCATCCCAAGTGGCAGGAGCGCCCGTTGGCGCTGGTGGTGCTGCGCGCAGGCGCGCTGGCCGACGTGCCGGCGTGGCAACGGCATCTCGAAGCAAGATTCCCCAAGTGGCAGTGTCCGGACGAATACCGCGTGCTGGACACTCTGCCACGTACGGCCACCGGAAAACTGGACAAGAAGGCGCTGCGCGCCGAGCAGGTACCCCATGCCCGAGGATAAACAAACCACGCTTCGTGAGCAGGTCGCCGCGCTGCTGCGCGGCGGCAGCGCCCACGCCACACTGGAGCAGGCGGTGCGGGGCTTGACTCTCGCCGCCGCAGGCGCCAAGCCGCGCCAGGCTCCCCACGCGGTCTGGCAGTTGCTCGAGCACATTCGCATTGCACAGTGGGATATTCTCGAGTTCAGCCGCAATCCGGACCACGTCTCGCCCGAGTTTCCGGCAGGGTACTGGCCACCGGCCGCCAAACCCCCGTCGTCGTTGGCGCTGCGCCGCAGCCGAGCTGCCGTGCTCACGGATCGGGACGCGATGATCGCCCTGGTGCTGGACCCGCGACGCGACCTCGTGGCGCCCCTCCCGCACGCCCCCGACAAAACACTATTGCGCGAAGCGTTGGTGTTGGCCGACCACAATGCCTACCATGTCGGACAGCTGGTGCTGGCACGGCGATGGATGCGCAACTGGCCGGACTAGCCGCGCACGAGCGCCTGCGCGGCACGTAATTGCCGCTTATCGAAACTGAGGAATCGCACGGGATTTTCACCAGCAAATCTCATCGCTTCCAGATAACAGGCGAGATGAACCGCGTCCGAACCGCGCAGCGCATGACGTTCGGCCATTTCACCCGCGGTCTTGCAGATGGCGCCGGTGACGGAGATACGAACCCATTGCGGCCAATCGCTCTCCAAGGCGGCTTTGGCACGTTGATGCTCAGCCGACCGCAGTTCATGGTTCCTCGCCATGGCGGCCAGCGCCGCTCTGGTCTCCGCATAGCCCAGAGTGGAAGTGGCAACGGCTTCTGCCTGGGACACCTCACTTCGCACCGAATCACTGCCCTCTTCGGTGACGTAGAGCTTCACCACGGCGCTGGTGTCCAGATAAGCGATCATCGCCTCATCTCGATCACATAATCCGATGCCAGCTTGCGTGAACGATGGAGCGACGTGGTCAATCCAGCGGGCTTTCCGCCTTCCCACCTGGCGGCTCCAGAGGCCACCAACTGCAGCAACCAAGCCGGAGCGCGCACCACCGGCGTCAGACGCGCGATATCTTCTCCATGTTCGGTGACGAGGATCTCCTCCCCCGCCTTTACCGCGCGCAGTTGCTCGCTGAGCCGATTCCTGAGTTGTCTAACCCCGACCCTCGTCATGGCCACATTCTAACAGAAATGTGGCTACAAAAGAGTGCTGATGTTGCTTCCGCATGCAGGCGAATCGAATTGGGAGCCACAGCGGAGCCCTCAGTAGATTTTCTTGCCCAGGGCGCTGAGGATGAGCTCCACCGCCAGCTCGGCGGTGCGGTTGTGTTCGTCCAGCACGGGGTTGACCTCGACCACCTCCAGCGAGAGCATGCTGCCACTGTCGGAGATGATCTCCAGTGCCAGGTGGGCTTCGCGGTAGGTGGCGCCGCCACGCACCGGCGTGCCCACGCCGGGGGCATGGGTGGCGTCAATGAAGTCCATGTCGAGGGAGGTGCAGAAACCCTCGGTGCCATTGCAGGCCACGGCGATGGCCTCTTCGACCACGGAGCGCATGCCGCGTTCGTCAATGTCGCGCATGGTGAAGACTTTGACGCCGGCCTCGCGCAGGCGGCGTTTTTCCTCGTCGTCGAGGTCGTGCACGCCCACCAGCACGGTATTGACGGCGGCCAGTTTGGGGCTGAAGCCGAAGATGTCGGTCAATTCCTTCGGTCCGCTGCCCAACAGGCAGGCGAGCGGCATGCCGTGGATGTTGCCGCTGGGCGTGGTCTCGGGGGTGTTGAAGTCACCGTGGGCGTCGAGCCAGATGAGACCGACGGACTTCTTTTGTTCCCGGTAATAGGCGCTGACTCCGCTCACCGTGCCGATGGCGATGGAGTGGTCGCCGCCCAGCACCAGCGGCGATGCTCCTTCTTCCAGCGTCTTCTTTACCCACTCCGCCTGCTTCTGGCAGGAGCGGGCAATTTCTTTCAGATACTTGGCATGGGGGTCGCCGACTGCTTTTTGCTCCGCCAAGGCCGCGTCCATATTGCCGGCGTCTTTGACTTCATAGCCCAGCTTCTCCAGCCGGGGACGTATTCCGGCCACCCGCACCGCCGACGGGCCCATGTCCACGCCGCGGCGGTCCTGGCCCAAATCAAGTGGTACGCCAATGATGCGAAGTTTGCGCTGCATACCCGGCCAGCATAGCCCGCGCCCCGACCGATTGCCAAATGCCGGCCTTCCGGCTACGGCTGAATGCGGTAGATGGTGCGCGGGAAGGGAATGGCTTCGCGCACGTGCTCCAGGCCGCAGATCCAGCTCACCACCCGCTCGATCCCCATCCCGAAACCACCGTGGGGCACCGAGCCGAAGCGCCGCAGGTCCAGGTACCACTCGATGGGCCCGGTGGGGAGCTTGTGTTCCTCGATGCGCTGCATCAGCAGGTTCATGTCGTGGATGCGCTGGCTGCCGCCGATGATCTCGCCGTAGCCCTCCGGCGCCAGCATGTCCACCGCCAAGGCCAGCTCGGGGCGTTCGGGGTCGGGCTGCATGTAGAAGGCCTTGACCGCTGACGGATAGTGATGCACCAGCACCGGCCGGTCAAACTGCTGCGAGAGCAGCGTTTCGTCACCGCCGCCCAGGTCGCCGCCCCACTCCATCTGCCCACCGGCGGCGTTGATGCGCTGTACCGCGTCGTCGTAATGGACCCGGGGGAAGGGAAGCTGGATGGCCTCCAGCTTGCTGAGATCGCGCTCCAGCGTGGTCAACTCCGCCCGCCGGTTCTCCAGCACGCGCCCTACTACGAACACCACCAGGCGTTCGGCGAGATGCATCACGTCGTCGAGGGTGGCAAAGGCTACCTCCGGTTCCACCATCCAGAACTCGGTCAGGTGGCGGCGGGTCTTGCTCTTCTCGGCGCGGAAGGTGGGACCAAAGCAGTAGGTCTTGCCCACCGCCATGGCCACCGCCTCGGCATAAAGTTGTCCGGATTGGGTGAGGTAGGCCTTTTCTTCGAAGTAATCAATTTCGAACAAGCTGCTGGTGCCTTCACAGGAGGCGGGGGTGATGATGGGGGCGTCGCCGAGGGTGAAGCCGTCGCCGTCAAAGAAGTCGCGCACCGCTTTGATGATCTCGTGACGGACCCGCAGGATGGCGGCCTGACGCTGACTGCGGAGCCACAGGTGCCGGTGCTCGAGCAGGAACTCGATGCCGTGTTCCTTGGGGGTGATGGGATAGGGGTGGGCCGCGTCCACCGCCTGCAGCACCGTCACCTGCTGGATGTCGAGCTCATAGCCGCCGGGAGCGCGCGCGTCGGCGCGCACCTGGCCCACCACGTCCAGGGACGACTCCTGGCTCAGTCCCTTGACCGCGTCGAAGACCTCGGCGGGCACGTTCTTCTTGAAGATCACGCCCTGAATCCAGCCGGTACCATCGCGCAGGATGGGGAACAACAGCTTGCCGCTTTCGCGCAGGTTGTAGAGCCATCCGCGCAGGCGTACCTGCTGACCGTCGTAGCGGCCAATGTCACGAATGAGGGCCAGAACGGGTTCGTCCATCCGAGTATTGTAGCCCTCAGGCCTTCAACTCTCAGCGGCGTTGATGCTCACGGCTACTCTTGCGGCAGGACCAGGAACTGTTCCCACTTGCCGTCGGGCATCTGGTAGGTGGAAATCTCCACGGTACGCGCCTGGAAGACGGCGCGGAAGGCGCGGAAGGTCATGCCGCCACGCTCGCTCTGGCGCAGCAGAGTAAAGCTCAGCGGCGGGCCGAGGGGCGCCAGACTGGACTGGAAGTCGGCCAGCGTTTGGGCGTCGAAATAGAAATCGGCGTTGCGGGTCAGAAGGCCGCGGTCAATCCGGCCTTGCTGCAAGCCGATCAGTATCTTCCGGGCGGCGGCGGTGACGTCATCGCCAGGAGTTTCGGCGGCAGCCGGGAGAATGGCGTCGGCAATCTCGCCCGCCAGCACGGGGGCGGTGTTATTGGCGCTCTGGTTGGTCAGCACCACCACGGCGGCGTGATCGTCGGGGAGGACGTACTCCATGGCTTCAAAGCCGATCTCTTCGCCGGAGTGGCTATAGAAGCGGTGACCATGGCGACGGCCGACGTCCAGACCCAGGGCATAGCCGGTGGGCATGCCGTTCTTGAGCGGCACCTCGGTCTCCAGTTCGCGGTAAGAGACCGGTTTGAGCACGGATTGGCGCAGCAGGCTGATCTGCCACAGTGCCAGCGTGGCGGGCGTCATAGCCAGCTCTCCATCACCGAAATCCCATCCCGGGGCGGTATGACTGGCGACCCGTGCCGGCCCAAGCGCGTGGCGAATGGTTCCCTGCGCGTCCTCCGGCCCCACCCATGTCTGGTTGAGGTTGACGATGCCGTTCATGGCCAGCGGCTGGAAGATGTGCCGGGTCAGAAATTGAAACAGCGGCTGTCCGCTTACCTTCTCCACCACCAGTCCGGCCAGCTTGTAGTTGGTGTTGCTGTATTGCCATTGGGTGCCGGGATCGAAGTTGAGCGGCAGCCGGGCCCAGTGATTGACCACCGCCAGCGGCGTGGTGGGTTGGAGCCAGGCGGGGATCATGTAGTCCTGGGGCGCGTAATCTTCGTAGCCTGATGTGTGGCTCAGCAGCTCACTCAGGGTGACCTCGTTGGCGCGGGTATAGCCGGGGAGGTATTTCGCCAGACGGTCGTCGAGCTTCAGCCTGCCCTGCTCCTGGAGGAGCAGCACGGCGGCGGCGGTGAACTGCTTGCTGATCGAGCCGACGCTGTAACGCATCGAGGCGGTGGCGGCCTCCGGCGGCTGGATGCGCCCCTGGCCGTAGGCATGGGCGTAGACCAATTGGTCGCCTTCCACAATGGCAATGGAGGCGCTGGGCGCGCCCAACGTATCCAGCGCGTGCTGCGTCAGTGCATCCACCCTGGCCTGCTGTGACGCCGGCAGGGTATCCTGGCCGGCCAGCGTCAAGGTGAGCACAGCAAGCGCTGTCGCGGCGATCAGGGACCGAAGCATTTTATCCTCGTGGCTGCAAACGCTGCCAGGCGGTCTGCAGTTGCGGCGTGGGGTCGGGGACGCCGTGGTCGCCGACTTCCAGCAGCCAGGGCAGATCGGCGCCGCGGGCGGCGAGCAGGGGAGTGAACTCATTCCAGGCGATGGTGCCGTCGCCGGGCCAGAGGTGGTCGTCGATTGAGCCGCGGTTGTCGTGCAGATGGGTGCTTTGCACCCGCGGGCTGAGAATCTCCCAGGCCGCCGCCACACCGCCGCCGCCAAAGAGATAGTCGGGCAGATGGGCGTGGCCGGAGTCGAAGCAAATGCCGACGTCGTCGAGGTGGCTGGCTTGGAGGAAAGCGCGCAACTTCACCGGCTGGCTGAGGCCGTTGGGGATGTTCTCCACCAGCACGGTGATGCCGGCCTGTTTGGCCAGCAGCCGGATGCGCTCCAGGCTGGTGAGGGCGTTGTCGGCGAAGCGCTGGCTCCACTCCACCCGCGGCGGCCCCAGGTGCTGAATCAAAAAGCGATAGGGGATGCGTTCGCTGACCTCGAGGGCGCGCTGCACCTCATCGAGAGCTTCCAGACGCTTGCGCGGTTCCGGGTCGGCGATGTTGATGGGGGGCTCGCCGGTGCGGCCTTCCCGCTCATCGCCATAGATGGGGCTGTGCAGGGAGTGCGCCAGCACGGGATTTTGGGTAAACCATGCCGCCAGGTCGGCGATCTGGGTGCGGTCGTGATAGTCAAAACTGGGACGGGCGCAGAACAGTTCCACCCCCTCGGCGCCGGCGGCGCGCAGGCGGTCGAGGTGCAACGGCGTCAGCCGCTGGCGGCGGAACAGATGGGTCGAAACGAAAAGTCCCATGGGCTGACTAGTAGGCGATGGCCGCGCCGTCGGCACGCGGGTCGGTGGCGGCCATCCGCATGCCGGTTTTGGGGTCTATCTGGATCGCCTCGACGTCGCACCAGGTGCGGCCCACCTGCAGCGGATAACCCATCTGCTTCAGCAGCGCGAGGGTATCGGGAGAGAAGCGGTCGGGACCTTCCATGTACACGGTTTCCGGCATCCACTGCTGGTGGAAGCGGGGCGCGTCCACCGCCTGCTGCACGTTCAGTCCGAAGTCGAGCACGTTGGTGAGCACTTCAAACACCGAGGTGATAATGCGCGGACCGCCGGGAGAGCCCAGCACCAGGGCCAGCTTGCCATCCTTGCTGACGATGGTGGGCACCATCGAGGACAGGGGCCGTTTGTAGGGTTGGATGTCGTTCACTTTCCCCTGGATGAGATTGAAGCCGTTGGGTGCGCCGGGCTTGGAGGTGAAGTCGTCCATCTCATCATTGAGCAGGAAGCCGAGATGGCCGGCGGTAACGCCGGAGCCGTAGCCGAAGTTGAGGGTATAGGTGACTCCCACGGCATCACCGGCAGGGTCCACCACGGAAAAATGGGTGGTTTCGTTCGACTCCCATCCCGGCACCGGTCCCGCGCCGACCTCGCTGCTCAGGCTGGCGCGATCGGGCTGTACGCTGGTCCATCGCTGCTGGGCAAACTGGGGGCTGAGCAGCGTGGCCATGGGGACCTTGACGAAATCCGGGTCGCCCAGATACTCGGCACGATCGGCCATGGCGCGCCGCTGGGCTTCGATTTCGTCGTGCAGCGCGGCGGCGGAATCCATGCCGGCGGCGACAAAGTTCGAGTGGTCGAGCATGTTCAGCATCTCGATGATGGCCACTCCACCCGACGACGGCGGGGGCGAGGTCAAAATGTCGTAGCCGTGATAGCTGACCGAGAGCGGCGTACGCCACTTGGCCTGGTAGTGGGCCATGTCCGCCGCGGTAATCAACCCGCCGTTGGCCTTCTCAAACGCCGCCAGATCCTCGGCGATACGGCCTTTATAGAAGGCGTCGGCGCCGCCCTGGGCGATGGCCTTGAGGGTGGCGGCCAGCTCCGGCTGCTTGAAAACCTCGCCCGCCTGGTAGTAGTTGCCGTCGCGCTGGAACACCCGGCGGCTGTCCGGAAACAGCGGCAGGTTGCGCGCGTGGCGGAAGCCATTGGCTTCCTCGGTATCGAGCGCGAAACCCTGTTCCGCCAGACGAATGGCGGGGGCCATGTCCTGGGCCAGGGTCAGCTTGCCCATGCGCTTCTGCGCCGAAACCAGCCCCGCCACCGTGCCCGGGATGCCGGAGGCCAGCATGCCGACCGTGCTGCGCCCCTTGACGATGTTCCCCTGCGCGTCCTGGTACATGGTGGGCGAAGCCTTGCCCGGGGCCTCCTCGCGGAAGTCCACGAAGAAGTTCTGCCCGTCGGCCTGGCGGATGAGCATGAACCCGCCGCCGCCGATGTTGCCGGCCGATGAATGGGTAACGGCCAGCGCGAAGCCCACGGCCACCGCCGCATCCACCGCGTTGCCGCCTTGCTTCAGGATTTCGATGCCCGCCTGAGTGGCGTTCACCTCGGCACTGGCCACCGCCCCGTGGGCGCCGGTGACGGGGTAATGTTCGGCAGCGACCGGCATGGTCAGCGCCGCGGCGACGGCAAAAGCAATCAGGCTCTTGTTCATGGCACCCCTAGCATAAGACAAGAGACAGCTCTATTGGCCATCAAAGCTCTTGCGGCGCGCGGCGGATTCAGGTATTCAAATACCAGCGATTTTGCGCCACCATGGACCGCCCTCAATACACCCGCGAGCAACTGCTGCGCATGTTGCGTCTGGAGCCGCGGCAGTTGAACCGCTGGGAAAAGCTGGGTCTGTTTCCGCAGCAGGAGGCCTACGGCTGGCGCGATCTGCTGCGCGCCCGTGCCCTGCGCCAGTATGACGCCGCCGACATTGGGCCGCAGACAGTGCAACGCAGCCTGGAGGCGGTGCGGCAGCGCCTTCCCGATTTGAACGACCCGATGGAGAAGGCCCAAATGGGGGTCTTCGCCGGCCGGGTTGAGTTGCACTACGCGGGCGTGTATATGGACGCGCTCAGCGGTCAGTTGCGGTTCCCGTTCGAGACGGGCGACCAGCCCACGCAGCAGTCCATGACTACGCCGGCCGCCACCCAACAGCAGCGGCGCCGCGAGGAGGCCGAGCAATGGTTCGCCTTCGCCCTCTCGCTGGAAGGCGAGCCGGAACTGCGCGACCAGGCGCTGGCGGCGTATGAGCACTGCCTGGTGCTGGACCCGGGTTTTACCAGCGCCTACATCAATCTGGGCACGCTGCGCTACCACCAGAAGGACTTCGCCGGGGCCGAGCAGTGCTATCGCGGGGCGCTGAATCTGGACGGCGATTATGCCCTGGCGCACTTCAACCTGGGCAATGTGCTGGATGAGACCGGGCGTCTGCAGGAAGCGATTGAGGAGTACCAGGCGGCGGTACGGCTGGTGCCGGGGTATGCGGACGCGCACTACAATCTGGCGCTGGCCTTCCAACGTCTGGGCCAGCCGCGCCGCGCCGTGCCCCACTGGCGGCAGTACCTGGGCCTCGATCACGGCAGCGCCTGGGCCGACCACGCCCGGGCGCAGCTTAAACAGACACTGGCTCGCGACAGCTTGAAGCTGGTGAACGCCGCCGGGCGATCCTAGGGCGTAGCGGCTAGAGCAATTTCCGGAATTGATTGGCGCGCTCGAACTCGTCGCGCAGATCGGGCTGGGTGAGCGCTTGGCGGATGTCGGCCAGTCGTTGCTCCAGGGCGAGAAGGGTGGCGGCGATGGGGCCGGGGTTGGAGTGGGCGATGTCCCGCCACATGGAAAAGGGGCTGGCGCCGAGGCGGGTCATTTCGCGCATGGCGCGGCCGCCCACGGCGCGGAGATGGCCGCGCGCCTCGGCGGAAGTGCCGAACTCGTCCTCGAGGGTGGCGGACAGGGCGGTGGCCAGGAACTGCGGCAGGTGGCTGGCCCAAGCCACCAGTTCATCGTGGGCGGAGGGTTCGAGGTCCAAAGTGCGGCAGCCGAAGCGAGACACCCATTCGCGCCACAGCCGGCTCAGCCCGGTCTCCGCCGCCACCGGCGTCCACAACCAGATCGCCCCTTCAAACAGGCCCGCCGCCGCTTGCGCCGCGCCCGACAGCTCTTTGCCCGCCATGGGATGACCGGGCAGGAAAGCCGCCCGCCCCTGGCGGTTGAATCCGGAGTGGGCGGCGGCGCATAAGCGGGCCTTGGTGCTGCCTACGTCGGTGAGCAATTGGTGCGCGCCCATGTGGGGCGCCAGGCGGTCCATCCACTCCAGGATGGCCAGCACCGGCGTCGCCAGCACCACCACATCGGCGTCGCGGGCCGCCTGCACGGGATCAGCCGCCACCGTGTCCACCGCACCCTGGCGCAGGGCCAGCGCCGCCTCTTCGGGATGGCGATCCCAGCCGGAAAGGGCGCCGGAAAAGCCCGCCGCGCGCAGCGCCAAGCCGACCGAGGCGCCGATCAGCCCGGTTCCAATGATGGTGACGCGCTCCATGGCGCTTTACTGTACCTGAACGGTGAGCGCAACGGGCTGGTTGACCGGCGGACGGCACAACTGGTCGTTGCAGGCCTGGTAGCGAAACACGCCGTGCAGCATGACCGTGCCCGGCGCGCCCGTCTTCAGCGTGACCGGAAGCGTAAAGCTGCCCTCGAACACCGACAGCGGATCGGGTGAGAAGCTGAACTTCCGGTCCGTGGCGGCGGGCCAGGAAACTTTGGCCACCGATACGCCCTGGGCCGCGGTGAGGGTCAAGCTACTGGGGATGATGTAGTCGAGCTTGGGGTGATTCGACTGAATGTGGAACCCGGAATCAATGTGGACTTGAAAATCGGCCACCACAGTGGAGTGCGCCTTGGCGACAACTCCGGCCGGCGCCTGGAGGTGTGCCACTCCAGGCAACTGCGCCAGCGCTGCAGCCACCACCAAGCCCAGCGTCAGGATTAATGCCCGCTTAGAGGATGCCGGCAACGGCCTTCTCCAATTCCGGCTTGCCTTCGAGGCCGATGACCCGCTGGGTGATCTTGCCCTGGCGGTTGATGAACAGTGTGGTGGGCATCCCGAAAGGCGTGCCGTAGCTGGACTGCAAGGACTGATCGTCCCAGACGATCTGGTAGTTCACCGGCGACTTGGCCAGGAAGTTCCTCACGTCGTTGACGCTGGAGTCTTCCGAGATGCCGACGATGACCAGGCCCTGGGCGCGGTACTTATCCTGCAACTCCTTCCACCACGGCATTTCGACCTGGCAAGGGCCGCACCAGGTGGCCCAGAATCCATGACCACCGGCTTGCCGGCAAACTGCGAAAGGCTGACCGGCTTGCCGTTGACATCCTTCAGCGTCCAGTTGGGCGCGGTGACGCCAGCCACATTGCCGGCTTCCAGGATGGCGTTGCCGGGCGAGCCGTTCACCATGGCGGGCTGGGCGTTCATGGCGCTGCGGCGGGCAAAGGCCAGGTAGACCAAGCCTCCGATCAGCACCACGCCAATGATGATCCAATTCCAGACTGCGGACTTTTGTGTGTTGGGCACCGGCTCCGACCCCCTAAAGCATTAGTTTATTGAAAAGCGGGATGTGCGCCAAGTAGCTGGAGATGGTGGTGAAGCGGTGGGTCAGCAGCAGGAAGCCGATGAACAGCAGCAGCACCCCCGAAACCCGCTCGACCGTACCCAGATGGCGGCGAAAACCCTTGTAGAAGGTGGCGAAGCGATCAATCGCCAGCGTGGTGAGAAGGAACGGCACCGCGAGGCCGGCGGAGTAGACCGCCAGCAGGAAGATGCCGTGGCCCACCGTGCCCACATTGGCCGCAAGAAGCAGGATGGTAGCGAGCATGGGGCCAATGCAGGGTGTCCAGCCGAAGGCGAAGGTAAAGCCCACGGCAAATGCGCCCAGGCCACCGCTCACGCCGATTTTCCTGTGGACGCGCTTGTCGCCGTACAGGGCGCTGATGCGGACGACACCCAACAGATGCAGGCCGAAGAGAATCACGATCAGCCCACCGATCTGGCTGAACAGTTCCTGATGGACGCGTAGCGCATGGCCGACCGAGGTGGCGGTGGCGCCGAGGGCAATGAACACCACCGAAAAACCGAGGATAAAGAAAATGGAGTTGCTGATCAGCAACCGTCGGGCCGCGCCGGCATCGGGTTCGGAGGCCGGCACCGCAACCGCTCCGCCCGCCTGGGCCACCGCCGGTTCGGGCAGCCGGTCGGCGATGCCGCCGGAGAGCAGCGAGACATAGCCAGGCACCAAAGGCAGCACGCAAGGCGATAGAAACGACAACAGCCCGGCGGCGAAGGCGTAGAAGACACTGACGTCGGTGGCGGCTGCCTGCATGCAATTTATGAGATGGCCGGGGCGGCCCAAAGATACTTTTGATTGGCTTAGATCAAGCTCTGCTGTTTGCCGACTTTCTCTAAAATGCCCAGCGCTTCGGCCAATTCAGGCTCGGTGTGGGTGGCGGTGACGATGGTCCGCAGACGCGCCTTGCCCTCGGGCACGGTGGGGAAGGCGATACCGGTGACGAACAGCCCCGCCTGGAACAGCGCCCGGGAAAACTCCATCGCCTTGCGTCCGTCTCCCACCATGATGGGGGTGATGGGCGTTTCACTGGCGCCGGTATTGAATCCCAACTTCTTCAGGCCATCCTTGAAGAAGCGGGTGTTGTCCCACATGCGTTGGATGCGCTCGGGTTCCTGTTCGAGAACCTGGAAGGCCGCCAAGCAGGAGGCGGCCACGGCGGGCGGATGACCGGTGGAGAACAGGAAGGGGCGGCCGCGCAGGTGGAGGAATTCAATCAGATCGCTGTCGCCCGCCACATACCCGCCGAGGGCGCCGATGGCCTTGGAGAGGGTGCCCACCTGCACATCCACCCTGCCATGCAGGCCGAAGTGGTCCACCGTGCCGCGGCCGTTCTTGCCCAGCACGCCGGACGAGTGGGCGTCGTCCACCATCATCACCGCGCCGTACTTTTCCGCCAGGGTACAGAGATCGGGGAGGGGGGCGATATCGCCGTCCATGCTGAACACGCCGTCGGTGATCAGCAGCTTGCGCCCCGGCTGCGGCGCCAGTTCCTTGAGGATGGCTTCGGCGGCGTTGCAGTCCTTGTGAGGAAACACCTTGATCGTGGCCCGCGACAGCCGTGCGCCGTCAATGATGCTGGCGTGGTTCAGCTCGTCGCTGATGATGAAGTCATTGCGCCCCATGATGGCGCCCACGGTGCCGGCGTTGGCGGTGAAGCCGCTCTGGAAGACGACGGAGGCCTGGGTTTGCTTGAAGCCGGCGATGTAAGCCTCCAACTGCATGTGGATGGCCATGGTGCCGCTGATGGTGCGCACCGCGCCCGCGCCCACGCCCAGCTCGCGGGTGGCGCGCAGGGCGGCTTCGCGCAGGGCGGGATGGGTGCACAGCCCCAGGTAGTTGTTGGAGCTGAGATTGATCACCCGGCGTCCGTCGAACACCGCCACCGGCAACTGCTCGCCCTCCAGTACCCGCAGCCGCGACCGCAGCCCTTTGGCTTCCAGTTGCTTCAGCTCGTCGTTGAGATATTGCATTTGGGGGCGGGACATCAGATCTCCTTGGGGAAGCTCAGGCGTGGGGGTCGAGCAGAATTTTGGCCGCCTGCCCGGTCTGCAGGCGCTCAAATCCCATTTTAAATTGGCTGAGCGGCAGGTGGGCGGTGAACAGCGGCTCCAGGGCCAGGCGGCGGGAATCGAGGAGGCCGATCATCTGGTGCCAGGTGTCGAACAATCGCCGGCCGTTGATGCCTTGCAGGGTCAGGCCCTTGAAGATGACTTCGGGCGAGAGGTCCAACTCCACCGGGCGGGTCGGCAGCCCCAGCAGGCTGACACGGCCGCCGGGGCGCGCCAGGCGCAACGCGCCGCGGATGGCGTCGGGGTGCCCGCTGAACTCCAGCGAGGCATCCACGCCTCCGCCCTGGGTGTGGGCGCGGGCCACCGCCTCGGCGTCATCGCGGGCGGGATCGAGCACGTAGTCGGCCTGCATGGTGCGTGCCAACCCGCGCCTGAATTCGTTCACCTCCAGGGCGAGCACCGGCCCCGCGCCGCAGGCGCGGGCCACCGCGATGGCCATCAGGCCGATCGGTCCGCAGCCGATGACCGCCACGCTCCTGCCGGCTACCGGCCCCGCCAGCACGGTATGCACGGCATTGCCGAGGGGATCGAGGACGGCGCCATAGTCGGTCGAAATGCTCTCCGCCAGCGGCACAATGTTGGCTGCCGGTATCTTGACGAACTCGGCGAAGCACCCGGGAGCGTCCACGCCGAGGATGCGCACCGACTGGCAGATGTGCGCCTCGCCGCTGCGGCACTGGAAGCAATGGCCGCAGTACACGTGCATGTCGGCGGAGACATACTGGCCGGCCTTGAGGCCCTCGACCTCGCTGCCCACGCGTTCGATGTGTCCGCAGAACTCATGGCCGAACGGCAGCGGCGGATGGATGCGCCCCTGAGCCCAGCGGTCCCATTCATAGATGTGGAGGTCGGTGCCGCAGATGGAGGCGGTGTGCACCCGCACCAGCACGTCACGCGGGCCGATTTCGGGCACGGGAATAGTCTGCAGCTCGGCGCCGGGGGCGGCGCTGGCTTTGACAAGGGCACGCATGGTGGTGGGCATGGGGAAAATCCAGCATACCAGCCCGGCCGGCCGTACGGAACTTCTTCAATGTGGACGGCGTATTCTTTAATGTTGAGACAGGGAGTTCACTATGGTCAGCTTCATCATTCTGGTGCTGCTGTACTTCTTACCGGCGCTGCTGGCCCACAACAAGCACAACTTCACCGGCATCTTCCTGTTGAACGCGCTGCTGGGCTGGACCGTCGTCGGGTGGTTCGCGGCGCTCATCTGGGCGTGCGTTGAGGCGCCGGCGCCGCGTCCGGTGGTCATTATCCCCGCCGGCAATTTTTGTGGCGCTTGCGGTACGCCGAGCGCGCAGGCGCGCTGCCCGCATTGCGGCAGGCTATAGGCATTAGGGCTTCCCGAACGTGTAGCCGATGGAAGCGCCGAAGCGAAAGGTGCTGAAGCTGAACCCATTGATGGCCGGGCGAGCGAACCAGTGGGCCTCGAAGCGAACAAACCAGCGCGGAGCGAAGTAACTCTTAATTCCTCCACCCAGATGTAGCGCACTCTGCCGCTGGCTGGGATCGCCGTAGCAAGGGACACCGGGAAAAAAAACATCACAGCCGATGCCCGAGCTGGTGCGTACGGCGGCGTAGCCGATCTGCACTTCGGGCGTCCAGCGCATAGGATTGGCTCTCATAACGAGATTGAAATCCATGGTCGAGGGCCGGTACTGGCCGAGTCCAAAGCTGCTGTAGTTGGTGGCGCGGGCGGCAAAGTCGGCATTCAAGCCGACATGCTTGCTCACCATGACCGTGGCGCTGGCGCTCGGCCAAAACCCGTACTGGACGTGTCCACCGGCGGCGCTGCCCGCGCCCAGAGCGAGGTCCAGGCTTTGCGCCCCGGACCCGATACCCAACCCCAACAGCACGAGGACCAGACAAACGAGCTTTCTCATGAAGTCTCTCCCAACGTGGTACATCCCACGGACACATTGTAGTGCTAGTCTGGGCACATGCGGACTCCGGCTTGGGTAACTCTTGTGGTCACGATCGCGGTATGTCTGGCCATCAAACTCAACGCTCAGGATTGGCCGCAGTTCGGCGGCAACGTCGAGAGCACCAGCGCCAACCCGGCAGCCGGCATCACCGCCGCTCAGGTGAAGCAGTTGCAGCGGCGCCAGGTGCAGTTGGACGGGACGGTAGATGCCAACGCCATCTACCTGCGCGGCGTTACCGTGAAGGGATCGCGTCACAACGCGCTGTTCGTCACCACCACCTACGGCAAGACGATTGCGGTGGATGCCGACAGCGGCGCAGTTTTGTGGGAGTACACCCCTGCCAGCTATGCGCAGCTCGCCGGGACGCGGCAAATCACCAACTCAACCCCGGCCGCTGATGCCAGCCGCGACGCCATTTTTGCCGCCACCCCGGACGGGGAGATTCGCAAGCTGGCCACGGCTGATGGCCACGAGATCTGGCATACCTCGATCACGAAGTTGGCGCACCGCGAGAAGATGGATTCACCGCTGAAGGTGTTTCGCGGCCATGTCATCGCGGTGACGGCCGGCTACATTGGCGATGCGCCGCCCTATCAGGGGCACGTGGCCATTCTCGATGCCGCCAGCGGAAAGCTGCTGCATGTGTGGAACTCGCTGTGCAGCGACCGCGGCGGCCTGCTCGAGCCCAGCGCGTGCCCGGAGAGCGATTCGGCCATCTGGGGCCGCGCCGGGGCGGTGATTGACCCGGCCACCGGGAACATCTTCGTGGCCACCTGCAACGCCCGCTGGGACGGCAAGACGTACTGGGGCGATGCGGTCATTGAGCTGAACCCCGATGCCACTAAAATGCTCGGCAACTACACGCCGGAGAACACCGAGCAGCTCAACGACGAGGACATTGACGTGGGTTCCACCTCACCGGTGCTGCTCGGCGGCGGCCTGCTGGCGCAGGGCGGCAAAGACCGCAAAATACGGCTGCTCAGCATCGCCGCCATCGCCGGCACGAGCCCGCACCGCGATCACGAGCTGCAGGAAGTGCCCACTCCGTCCGGTGATCGTCTGTTCACCCAACCGGCGGTGTGGAGGCACAACGGTCAGACCTGGCTGTTCGCCGCCGACGGCGGAGGCACAGCCGCCTGGACGCTGGAGAGCGGCAAGCTGCAGCCACGCTGGAAGAACACCACGGCGGGGACCAGCCCGCTGGTCGCCGACGGTATGGTCTATGTCTATGATCCCCAGGGCGGGCTGAATGTCTATGAGGCGTCGAGCGGTCAGCACCTCACCACCCTGGAGTGCGGCGCGGGGCACTGGAATAGCCCGATTGTGGTGGACGGGAAGATTATTTTGCCCGAGGGCAATGCCAACCGCCGGCAGACCAGCGGTGTGCTCGACATCTGGAGCTTGAAGAAGTAGCTACCGCGTTATGAGTTGCCGTTGAGCTTGTCTTCGGCAAGCTGCACCATCTTCTGCAGCAACTCGGACTTGGGGGCCAACTGGCGCGCTTTGGCGAAGGCAGCGTGGGCAGCGGCGGGATTCTTGGCGCCCGCCTGGGCGACGCCGATGTGGTAGTAGGTTTGCGCTTGCTCGGCCGGCTGGGGCTGGAAGGTGATGGCCTTTTCGAAAGCGGCAATCGCCTGGGGATATTGCTCGCGCACGGTGGCAATGCGGCCCAGCGACAAGTAGGCGCCGCTGTTGAGGTTGTTGCGCAGCATCTCGGCCTGGGCTTCGGTATAGTGCCGCCCGAAGTAATCCATTCCGGCAGGGGTAATCTGAAACGCGCCGGTGACCGACAGTACCTGCTGATCGAAGCCTTCGGCCTGGCTCAGGCGCTGATCCATATCCAGGTCGGTCGTTTTCACGTTGTCGGGGATGGCCATGCCCAGGCTGGAGAGCACATAGACGTCATGGGGATCGGATTGCAGCGCCAGCAAGCCATAGTGCAACTCGGGCAGATAGTCACCGCGGAGACGATGGAAGCGGACGGCGGTGACCAGCACCGGCAGCATCTTCGGGCTTTGCGGATAGGCTTCGCGGAACAGATCCACGGCGCTGTCAAAGGTGGATGCCGGGGTGTTGGGATCGTTGAAGAGGCGGGTGATGTTGGTCAGGCTGTCAGCCTCGGAGAGGCGTGAGATCTGCGCATTCTGGGCCACAGCCCGGGCGCCACCGAACAGCAGGCAAAAGGCGGCCACCGCCACCAGCGGCTTCCAGAGGTTCATGCAGCGATTATATCCAGCCTGCGGGCGCGGGCGTGCATCCCTACCCATCTGTGTCGAGGAAAAGCCAGGGCGGCAGCCACTCTGTTTGGCCGTGGGTTGCGGCCGGAGCGGGGTTGGGAGTGGCTGGATTTGTAGTGCTGCGGCGAAGCAGTGGCGGTGCCCGCCACCTGATCTTGCATGCCGCCAGCACCATCCAGGCGCCTCCGGAAAAAGTATTTGCGATCTGGCGTGATCCGGATCAGCAGGCACGGCTGCGACGCGCGGCGGTGACCCGGCTGGAGGGTGAAGCCGAGCGGATGCATTGGCGGCGCGAGTTGCCGGGTGGAGGCCGGATCGAGGGCGAGGTGCGGATTACGCATAGTCAGGCCGCGGAGCGGATCGAATGGGTGACGGAGAACCTCAGGCTGCGGCTGCGCGGGGGCCTGCCGGCGCGACGGTTGCACATCAGCCCGCGCGGCCTGCTCAGCCTGCGCTCCTTGCAACAGGGGCGTGCCTGCGAGGTGCGCCTCAGTCTGGCGGTGGACCAGGCGCCGCCGCTGCCCTGGTTCAGATACCGAATGCAAATGGGGTTACACCACACCTTGCGCCGGCTGCGGGCTTTGGCCGAGACGGGCGAGTTGGCCACCATCGCCGGCCAGCCCTCCGGCAGGCGCCATGGCTGGGTGCGTACTCTGCTGCCGCCGCAGCGCGAGCCATCCGCCGAGCCTGAACCGGCCGAGCGGACAGGCTGAGTGGAAGGGGAGCATGCTCGCACTTTGCTGGTACGGCAAGAATGATGTTCGGGTGGAGACGGTTCCCGACCCCACCCTGCTCAACCCCACTGACGTCGTCCTGAGGGTCACGCGCACCGCCATTTGCGGTTCGGACCTGCATCTGCTCGATGGCTTCATTCCCGCCATGGCGGCCGGCGACATTCTTGGTCACGAGTTCGTGGGCGAGGTGGTCGAGGCGGGTGCGGAGGTGACAAAACTGCGGCGCGGCGACCGCGTGGTCGTGCCTTTTGCCATCGCCTGTGGGCAATGCTACTACTGCAAACACGAGCAATGGTCGCTGTGCGACAACTCCAATCCCCGGCCTGAGGCGACCGCCGCCGCCTACGGCGATGCTTCGGCCGGACTGTTCGGGTACTCGCATCTGATGGGCGGCTATGCCGGCGGCCAGGCGCAGTATGTGCGCGTGCCCTACGCCGATGTGGGGCCGCTGAAGCTGCCGGACGGGGTCGGTGACGAGCAGGCGCTGTTCTTGAGCGATGTTTTTCCCACCGGTTATATGGCGGCAGAGAACTGCGACCTCGAACCGGGCGACACGGTGGCTGTGTGGGGCTGCGGACCAGTGGGGCAGTTTGCCATTCGCAGCGCGTACCTGCTGGGTGCCGGCAAGGTTATCGCCATTGATGCGGTTCCCGAGCGTCTGCACATGGCGGCCGCCGGCGGGGCGGAGCCGTTGCCTTACGATCAGGTGGATGACCTGCAAGCCGAGCTCAAGTGGCGAACCGCGGGGCGTGGTCCCGACGCCTGCATTGACGCGGTCGGCCTGGAGGCGCAGGGGCGAACCGCAGGCGCCATCTATGACCGCATCAAGACCCGGCTCTGGCTGGAGACCGATCGGGCCGATGTGCTGCGGCAGGCCATGTTGGCTTGCCGCAAGGGAGGCACAATCTCCGTCCCGGGAGTCTACGGAGGGTTGCTCGACAGCCTGCCGATGGGCGCCGCCTTCGCCAAGGGGCTAACCTTGCGGCTGGGGCAAACCCACGTGCAACGTTACCTGCAACCGCTGCTCGAGCGCATCCAGCAGGGCGAGATTGACCCTACCTTCCTCATCACCCACCGTCTGCCGCTGGCCGAAGCACCCCGGGCTTACCGCATGTTTCGCGACAAGCAACAGGGGTGCATTAAGGTCGTGCTGGACCCGTGGGCGGAGAGCCAAGCGGCCTGAACTATTGATTAGCGCGGGACCCCGCTCGGCTACGCCGAGCGACCCGCTTGCGCTCAGCCGGCCGGCTTTGCCCACGGTGCAAACGGCGCGCCCCCCGCGCGTGGGCGCCTAATCGTCGGCAAAGCCGGGGGTGACAACCACCAACTTCACCGCGGTGGCCAAAGCGGCGGTCGCGGCGTTGGCGGTCCAGAACTGCATGGCCTTCAGCTCCAGCGCGGAGGCCACGTGCAAAGTCTCGGAACTGCTGACCTTGATCTTGCCTCCGTGCTCGCGCGCCAGGGCCATGCTGCGCTCAATGGCGCCTTCGGGCAGGTCGGCATCGCGCCAGCGGCCAAACTCCCGATCGCGGTCGAAGTGCGCCATGATCTGACGGGCTTCGGAGGATGACACCCGCTTTTCGCTGATCTTTTTAAATACGGCGTGGCTCCACTCCGCCCGATGGAGCGGCGTCACCCAGAAGCGGGGGCGGAATTCGGCCACCAATTGCTGTACCTGGGAGCTGTGCCGGTCGGGCAAATAGAGCGCGATGAAAATTCCTGAATCGGCGTATAGGCTCACCCGAGCAGACCCCGGACTTTAGCTGCGCACCTCAGCATGCCCAAGATTGTGCCATTTTCAACGGGTCTGGGGTAGGTACTAGGCTGACACCCGCTCGACCTCGAGGCGCATCCCAGTAGCGGGAGCCATCGCCATGAAGAAGCCGCAAGTCGTAGCCCGACGAACCGAACCCGAAGCCACGCCCGATGCTTTGGAGTTTCCCAACCATCTCGGCGAACAGGCCGCCCAGGCGGTCGCGGAAGCCCTCAATCCCACCCTGGCCGACGTCTTTGCCCTGTATCTCAAGACCAAGAATTTCCACTGGCATATGAGCGGCCAGCATTTCCGCGATTACCACCTGATGCTCGACGAGCAGGCCGAACAGATCTTTGCGATGAGCGATCCGATCGCCGAGCGGGTGCGCAAGCTGGGCCGATTGACGCTGCATTCGATCGGTGAGATCAGCGAGCGGCAGCGGTTGAGTGACAACGATGCCGGATTTGTGGCGCCTCGGGACATGCTGGAGGAGCTCTGCCACGATAACCAGGACCTGGCCGGCCACCTGCGCCAGGCGCATGGCGTCTGTGAAGAACACGAGGACGTGGCCACGGCCAGTTTGATCGAGGTCTGGATAGACCAGACCGAGCGTCGCGCCTGGTTTCTGTACGAGGCCACCCGCGAGCATTGAGCGGAGTGCTGACGGCGGGCGGCGCAGCGGTGTATGCTGCGCGATATGCGTCTCGCCGCCTGTAGCACCATCGTCCTGGCCGTGTCCGCTCTGGCCTTGGCCCAGCAGCGCCTGCCGACTGGGCAACTGCTCACCCCCACCGCCGCGCCCGGCGCGCAGTTGCAAGGGCTCAACCCCCATCTGGCCGACCTGCCCGACTTTACCGCCGATGGGGCGGTGACCAGCCTGCTCAGCCCCGACGGCCACACCTTGCTGGTGCTGACCAGCGGCTACAACCAGGAGAACTTCACCTCCGGCGCCCGTGCGGGCCAGATCAACCCGGCGGACTCGGGCGATTATGTCTTTGTCTTTGACGTATCCGGGACACAGCCGCGACAGCAGCAAGCGCTGAAGATTCCCAGCGCTTTTGGCGGCCTGGCCTTTGCTCCCGATGGGCGGACATTCTATGCCTCTGGAGGCGACCAGGACAAGGTTCACGTGTTCCGGCAGGCCGACGGCCAGTGGGCGGAGCAGCCCGCGTTGCCGCTGGGCCACCGGCGGGGGCTGGGGAACGGTGTGCGACCCGAAGTCGCCGGTCTGGCGGTGAGCCCCGACGGCCGTTGGCTGGCGGTGGCCAATTTCGAGAATGACTCGCTGAGTGTGCTCTCTACCGACGGCAGTTCCGCACCACGGGAACTCGACCTGCGCCCGGGGGGAGAGTATCCCGATGGAGTGGTCTTTCGCGGCAACAGCACCGCTTATGTGAGCAGCCTGCGCGACCGCGAGGTGGTCGAGGTCGCCCTCGCGCCCACCCTCCACGTGGTTGCCCGGATCGCACTGCCGGGCCAGCCCAATCGCCTGACGATCAACCGCGCCGGCACCCGCCTCTATGCCGCCCAGGACAATGCCGATACGGTAGCCGTGATCTCCACCGCCACGGGCAAAGTGCTGAGCGAGATTCCGGTGGCCGCGCCCACCAGCCTGCTGCCGCGTTCGCCGCTACGCTTCGGCGCCAACCCGGATGCGCTGGCGCTATCGCCGGACGAGAGGACGTTGTATGTGACGGATGGAGGCGAGAACGCCGTGGCGGTGGTCAACCTGAGGAAAGGGAGCACCGAGGGGCTCATTCCCACCGCCTGGTATCCGACTTCGGTGACTGCCAGCGCCGACGGCCGCACATTGTACGTGCTCAACTCGAAGAGCGTGCCGGGTCCCAACCCGGGTTTTGACCGCGGCCTGACGGTGGAGAAGAACCGCGCCCTACAGTCCCATAACCAGTACATCCTGCAGCTCGAAAAGGCGGGTTTGCTGACGCTGCCGGTTCCCTCGGCCGCGGAATTGGCGAAGCTTACGCGGCAGGTGCTGGCCAACGATCATCTGCGGACGCAGCCCTCGGCCGAGCAACAAGCCGTGATGGCGGCACTGCATCAGCGCATTCATCACGTGATCTACATCATCAAGGAAAACCGCACCTACGATCAGGTGCTGGGCGACCTGGCGGGCGCCAATGGGGACGCCGGCCTGGTGGAGTTTCCGGCGGCCAACACGCCGAACTTTCACGCGTTTGCGGGCGATTTCGTGGCCCTGGACAACTTTCTGTGCAGCGGCGAGGTGAGCGGCCTGGGATGGCCCTGGTCCACCGCCGCCCGCGCCACCGATGCCGATGAGAAGGAGATTCCGCCCAACTATGCCAAGCGGGGGCTGGCGTACGAGACCGAGGGTACCAACCGCAACCTCAACCTGAACCAGCCGCGCGCCGCGGGCCTGCTGCCCGGGGTGGCCAACTCCGCCTCTCCCGATGGGACCGACGACGACCGCGACGAGGCAGGGCAGGGATTCCTTTGGGATTCTGCGATGCGTGCCGGACTGACCGTTCGCGACTATGGCATGTGGGTGGATGGCGACTACAACCAGCGTTCGCCCCACGCCATCCCCGAGCTGCCCGATCCTTACTCCAGCCGCACGGTCGTCGCCACCTCGACCAGCCCCACTCTCGGCCCCTACACCGATCCCTATTTTCGCGGCTTTGATCAAAGCTTCCCCGACTATTACCGCTACCAGGAGTGGAAGCGCGAGTTCGACGGCTTTGTCGCCAGTGGCAAGCTCCCCAACCTCGAGCTGATCCGCATGGAGCACGATCACTTCGGCAACTTCGGCGACGCGCTGGCAGGGCTGAACACGCCCGAGTTGCAGATTGCCGATGACGACTATGCGGTTGGCCTGCTGGTCGAAGCCGTGGCCCACAGCCGCTACCGCGACGACACGCTGGTCTTCATCGTGGAAGATGACGCGCAGAACGGCGGCGACCATGTGGACGCACACCGCAGTCCGGCGTTTATCCTCGGGCCCTACGTGCGGCACCATGCGGTGGTCTCGACGCCTTACGACACGGTCAGCCTGGTGCGCACCATGGAGGGGGTGCTGGGGCTGCGGCCGATGAATATCAACGACGCCGGCGCCGCGCCAATGTCGGATGTGTTTGACCTCAAGCAGGCGGCCTGGGACTACACCGCGACGCCGTCCCGCTTTCTGTTCGCCTCCCAGCTTCCCATCCCGCACACCGGCGCTCCGCTATCCCCCACTCATGATGGCGCCTACTGGGCGCGGGCCACCCGCGGCATGGACTTCTCCATCGCCGACCACCTCGACAGCGCCAGATTCAACCGCATCCTCCGGCAAGGCTTGGGGCACTAACACCCGCATGGGCTTCCGCCGCAGGGCTGCGTGGCTGTTGCTGGTGCCCTATGGGGCGCTGCTCGGGGTGCCGTGGTATGCGCGGGCCACACCCGCGCTCTGGGGCTTCCCATTTTTTTACTGGTACATGTTTCTGTGGGTGGTGCTGACCGCCCTGCTCACCGGCTTCGTCTATCGGGTGAGGCGCTAGGTGAGCTGGGCCGCGGTCAGCGTCTTCATCGGTTGCCTGTTGTCGGTCACCGTGCTCGGGCTGTGGGCGGCGCGCTGGCAGCGGGGCGATCTCGACGCCATCGAGGAGTGGGCGCTGGGCGGCCGGCGCTTCGGCGCCGTGCTCACCTGGTTCCTGATTGGCGGCGATTTCTACTCCGCTTACACCATCATTGCGGTACCGGCGCTGGTGTATGGCGTCGGCGCCAACGGTTTCTTTGCTCTCGTCTACACCATCCTGGTCTACCCGTTTGTCTTCCTGGTGATGCCGCGGCTGTGGCGTGTGTCGCGCCGCCGCAACTACGCCACCCTGGCCGACTTTGTGCGCGGACGCTACGGCAGCCGTCCGCTGGCGGCGGCGGTGGCGGTGACCGGCATATTGGCCACGCTCCCTTACCTCGCGCTGCAGTTGCTGGGCATGCAGGTGGCGATCGCCGCGCTCGGTTTCCGCTCGCCCGCCCAGGCCGGTGACATCGGACTGGTGGCGGCGCTGCTGATTCTTGTGGCCTACGACTACGTGAGCGGGCTGCGTGCGCCCGCCATCGTTGCCATCGCCAAGGACGTGATGGTATACGTCGTCATCCTGGCTGCGGTGCTCTGGATCCCGGCGCGCCTGGGCGGCTATGGCCGGGTGTTCGCTCTGGCGGGGGCGGCATTGGCCGCCCACCATCCCGCGGGCGCGCTGATTCTTCCGCCCGGCCAGTACGTTGCCTTCGCCAGCCTGGCGCTGGGTTCCGCCTTTGCGGCCTTCCTCTATCCCCACACCGCCACCGGCATTCTCAGCGCCGCCAGTGACCGCGCCATCGAACGCAACGCCGTCTTTCTGCCCGCGTATACATTCCTGCTGGGATTGATCGCTCTGCTCGGTTATGTCGCTCTGGCCGCGGACGTGCACGCCGCGACCCCCAACGGCGTCGTTCCGGCGCTGTTCACGCAAATGTTCCCCGCCTGGTTCGCGGGCTTCGCCATGGCGGCGATTGCCATCGGCGCGCTGGTGCCGGCGGCGGTCATGACCATCGCCTGCGGGACGCTGTTCACACGCAATCTGTGGCGTGAGTTCGTTCAGCCCGACCTGCCGCCCCGCCAGGAGGCCCGCCTGGCCAAGCTGGTGTCGCTGCTGCTCAAGCTGGGGGCGGTGGGCTTTGTCATTTTCGGCGACCAGACCTACGCCATCAACCTGCAATTGCTGGGCGGCATTTGGATATTGCAAACATTTCCTGCGGTGGTCTTCGGACTGTACCGCCGCCGGCTGCATCCCGTGGCGCTGGGGACGGGATGGGCCCTGGGCATGGCCACCGGCACGGCGATGGCTTGGGCGATGGGCCTGCGGACCTCGGTCTATCCGCTGCATCTGGGCGGCCTCACTGTCGCCGCCTATGCCGCCCTGGACGCGCTGGTGGTCAATCTCGTCGTCGCCGCTGTGCTCACGCCCGTCTGCCGTCGCTTTGCCGCCGACACGCAGGATGAGACGGAAGCCGACGACTATCTGCCCGGAGCCCAGCCGGCAGGTTCGCGGGTTGTTACCGGCGCCGCGCGCTGAGCACCAGAATCAATGCAGGCGTCTGGCGCCGGCGCCGACCATCAGCATGCCGGGAACATCGCGGGCCGACAAACAGGTGGAGGCTTATGCCGACTGCCGGACGGAATCGGCTATGATCGGGGCAGAACGTCGGACCCGGCTTGTGCCCGGTCCTCCGCACTGTGCCTATGCTTGGCGCAGTGCGTAAACGCATGTGGCACAACAACTTTGGGGCCATAGCTCAACGGTTAGAGCAGCGGACTCATAATCCGTTGGTTCCTGGTTCGAATCCAGGTGGCCCCACCAGCATCGCTCAGCGGCTGTTGGCTTTCGAGAGCAGGCGCAGCATCTCGATG
>Ga0134128_10000469_pt1 | contig 56427 bp, 57 predicted proteins | sample KB31754_FD_96462 | JGI IMG/M metagenome (GOLD analysis project Ga0134128, IMG submission 96462) | Terrestrial soil microbial communities with excess Nitrogen fertilizer from Kellogg Biological Station, Michigan, USA - KB3-175-4 | ecosystem: Environmental > Terrestrial > Soil > Unclassified ... | reverse complement strand
CTTCGCCAAACTCAAACAATACCGCGCCATCGCCACCAGATACGATACACGTGCCGAAACCTTCCTTGGTGCTGTGTATCTCGCCGCCGCCGTCATCTGGCTTAATTGACGACACGCCCTAATGGGTTGCATTAGTAGTCTGACGATGCCCCAAGAATCATCTGGTTCTCTCAATACACAATAGGTGGACGTTTGCCGTTGACGATCAACAGCAGCCGTTTAAATTGTAACGGCTTGTCGGGATCACGCGTATAGTGAGTGGGATCTTCTAAGACGTCGACCTCGCTCAGCGGGATCGACAGTCTCTGCCTGATATGAGGGATGTTGGTTTCCAGCTCCAAGTCCACTAATCGCTCGCTGCAGCCGGTCACAATTGTGTTGATATCGCGTTGATCGTCAAATTGCACGGTGACCCGTTCTTCTGGATTGATCCAAGGCGTGATGAGGGCCACCTTTTCTGCACGACTCATGACGGAAGCGTTATCCATGTTCTCATCATACCCCCATTCGTTCCCGCGACGTCACTCGGGTATTCCCGAGCAGTTAATTCGGCGAAATGCCCAATCCCCCCATCAACGGCATCAAGCTTTCTTCCCCCGGCCCCTTCCCCTGCCTTGATGCGTCGCTGATCTCTTCAAAGAGCTGAGCGGCCTCGGGGCTCAGCTGTTTCAACTTTTCTCCAAGTTGTCCGGACGTCAAGCCCTGTTGAATCTCGGCATCCGAGATTTTCCCGTCTTTGATGCCCTGTTGGAGAACCTGTGCTAAGGCCCGCACCTTTGCCAGGACGTCTGGGGGCATGCTGTTCAGGATGCTGACCGCATCCTGCCGACCACCCCCGAGTTGAGCATGGGCTGGAATGACCCACAAAAGCAAAAACCCGCACAGAGCGATCATCAGTTTTCCTGTCAAGCCCATCGTAGGCCTCCTCTCTTTTGGCATCATGGGTCCAGCCTCGGATCAACCAGAGCCATGCAGGATGTTTGCCATTTCTCCATCCGAAAGAGAAATGATGTCTTAGAGAGAATAAATAGGGTCAAGTGCATTAAGGCATGAGCCGATACAGCTCCATACCCATTTGAGAAAACAGAGAATTTTTTAGACGACCTGTCTGAGAGTTGGTCTCGTTTACCTTCATGAAACCCAAGGTGGAGGGGAGTGCTGATGCTTGAAGGGTGGGAATCTCCTGATATCATGGGCTATTTGGCGGCCATTCTTGGCCTTCTCGTCGTGTGGCAGTACTACCAGATCAGATGCAAATCATGGCCGGGCGCATCTTGGCCATCGATATCTTCGATCGTTCCGGCATTCGCATGTATATCTATGTGACTCCCAGTGACGCCCAGATCTGTGAGGTCTGTGCCGCATCGAATGACTGCTTCTTCTTACCTTCCCAGGTGGCGAAGAAGAACTTTTCACCACTTACCGGGAAGTGTCAACGACCGACGCCCTGTATTGGAGTATTGGTCGGACTGTACGGAGCTTGGTTGGAAGCGAGAGGCGTGTTGGAACACCTCCGTAACAATGTCAAAAATGGCGGCATTCAGTTGTCTGCGGAAGAAGTGCGGGCCTTGGTGAACGGGCAGTGGGAACGATGCATCAGCGCCGACACAGATCGCCTGGGGATCCATATGATAGAAGCCCTCAGCTATGAAAAGATTAATCCGGAGGTCTCGATTGAAAGTTATCGGTATATAGTCAACGAGGTGAAAGAAGTGCGGCATCTGATGTTTCTTGTTCCCGCCTACCTCCGACTCATGCAGTTGTTATTTCGAACGGGAGAGGAGGCTGAAGCGCTTGAGACCATCGAGCGCTTCGCAGGCCGCTTCCCAACGACGAAACGCGGTCCTCATTTCCCATCAGATGAGCAGCGGGAGATCATGAAGACGAAAAAAGCTCAGTTGCTGAAAGGCCTGCCTCTCCCGCTGTCCGTCTAAGCCAGTCTTGCAAACCCAGAACTCTTGCCATTCATGCGTCTACGCAACAAGCCACGACGATTGGCTCACCAGTCGTTCAGTAGTTCGATTCCAAGCTGGTCGGTGTCTTGTTGAGAACGGTCGCGGCAGCTTGCGACAGGGCTGCGTCGTGGTGGTGATCGGGAGAATAGATTCGAAACTGGATGAGTCTCGTGGGCAGAAGGTCTAAGAATTCTTCCAGCGGCTCGGTCGAAACTTGACCCGTCCCGGGATCATATACGTAGAGAGGGTTTCCACGGTGGTCTTTTGGATCAGGCCGTGGATCCAACAGGGCCATGTCCACGCGAAACGGCAGCCGCCTCAAGCCGGACGGTAACTCTTTGGCAATCTGCAGCTCAAAATGCCGCTGGCTGGGAAACGCCATGCCGCGTTCCTGTCCTTTTTCTTTCAACGTGGTGCTGTAGGCCATTTTCCATTTGACGTCTCGGCCTAAGATCCTGGCCCACTCCTGACCTAACTGGCAGCGGGCTTTGTGGCGGGACTGTTTCCATCCTCGGACTTCTTCCAAGAGCGACCAGTCCGTCAGGGTCCGATACCGCTCCATATTCTTGCGTGGATCGACGGGGCAGAGTAGCTTCATCGTCTGACCGAAGATGTCCCGCAGATGGATGTCGATCGCTCTGGTGGTGCGATGGAAATAGACGTTGGAGTAGAGGTACATCCTGGTGTTCAGGAACATTTGGAGGGATGGGAGCCCGGTTTTGTGAATGGTGAACCCTTTCTCGGTCACGATGGTGTAATGAATCAACCTCGTCAGATCGACCGGGCCGACCGCCACACCGCACATATACGAGTCCCTCAAGACATAGTCCAGATTATCTCCGGTGTAACTTCCGGAGATCACAGGCTGAAGCATGTTCAACCATCGAGGGAGGCGGGAATTGTCCTTGCCTTTCTCCTTGAGGATCAGATGGGCAATCTGGTCGGGATTCAGCTCTTCCCCTTTTGCGAAAGGGCCTGACGGACTTCGACGGATTTTCCTGATGAGAGGAGCCAAATGTTCACGGATGATGATCTGGCCCAACCGTTCATGCGTGAGGCCATGGGCATGGAGAAAATTGTCATCGAAGAAATGGCAAAACGGACCGTGCCCGATGTCATGAACCAAGGCCGTCACACGTAGGAGCTCTTCTACAAAATTGGCCGACGGCACGTCTTTGACGGCTTTCTTGAGAAATGGATACAGATGTCGGGCGAATCGTCCCGCCACGTGCATCGTCCCGAGAGAATGCACGAATCGGGTATGTTCCGCCGAGGGATAGACCCAGCGGGCACTTTGCAGCTGGTAGATGTATCGCAGCCGCTGAACCCAGGGAGAATCGATCAGGTCTTTCTCGGTGTGTTCATGTGGATCAGGCTGAGCATAGGGTACGGTGAACGTGACGTACTTGTGGATAGGATCGGCGATGAGCGCCGATCCATCATACGGAGCGTTCGGTCGGTCTGCCGATTCCATGGCGAGTAGGCATCTTAGCTCAGCTGGTCAGAGGGCGGCAACGGTTCGGTTGTGGGTTTGGCGGGCGAGGAGCGATGTTTATGGAAAAGTAGGTAGGCGGCTGGATAGGACAACAAGGCTCCGAGCACACTGAGAACGAGTCCTCCAAGCATGAAGGGGGCTGCGTAGGGAAGGACTTGTTCGTAGATGCCGCTGAAACTCAGATCCTGCCAATCAAAATTTGGCATATCGGTCCGTCCCAAGAGCAATGCACCGGTCCAGTAGGTTGCGCCTAAGATCGGAATGATGGTCCAGGGATTGTTGACCAAGGCACCGGTGAACAAGGCCAAGAAATTGAGTCCGAACAGCCAGGTGCACAGCACGACCATCGCCGTGTGCAGGCCATAGGCGGGTGAGAACGCGATGAAGACACCCAGCGAAAATGCTAGCGCGGTACGTTGGGGGGACTCCTGTAAGTGGAGCATTTGGCGTAAGAGTGCCCGGAATGATCGGGCCCCTCGCGCTGAGCGCTGGTGATTCACGTCGGACATCAGCGGAAATGCTCGTAACTGGTGGCGGGCATCGGTTGCGTCCGACCGTCGGACGTCATCTGAATCCCGAACCGGTGTGGGCGAATCGTTCCGATACGGGTCATGCGATAGCCGCGTGTTCCTGCTTGCCGCTCAATCGTATTGCTGTCGTGCGAAGAAGCGGTGAACAGAAGTTCATAGTCTTCGCCGCCGGTGAGTGCGAGTCGAATCGGCGAGACGCCGATCGTTCGGGCATAGGCTCGACAGGCCGGCGAGATCGGTATCCTATCAAGTTCCACCTCTGCACCGACTCGACTTTCTTCGCACAGATGCCGAAGATCTCCAGAGAGGCCGTCGGACAGATCGATGGCGGCGGAGGCGAGGCGTCTCTCGTTGAGCCACCGGCCTTCGGCGACCCTCGCGGTAGGGTGGGAATGGCGACGGACAAGAAATTGCCGATGGGAGCGCGAGAATCCGATCTTCCTCTTTCTCAAAGGGCGCGAGGTTGTGCTGCTCATCAAGAGTTTGAGGCCTACCAGGGAGTCTCCAAGAGTACCCGAGACATAGATGTGATCTCCCACTTTGGCGCCATGCCGAAAAAGCGCTCGACGCCCGCTCGTGGTGCCGACCAGGGTTATGCTGAGAAAGAGTCCAGCCTTAGACGCCGAGGTGTCTCCACCGATGAGTGCTACGTCATAAAGGCGGCAAGCCTTCATTAAGCCGCGGTACAGCTCGTAAATGTGTGACTGCTTCACTGTCCTCGGGATGGCGAGCGAAATGAGCAGATAGCGAGGAACGGCGCCCATCGCGGCAATGTCGCTGAAGTTGGCCATGGCGGCTCGGTATCCGACCGACTCAGGCGTTGCCGATTTCAGATCAAAGTGGATTCCTTCAGCAAGCAGGTCTGTGGTGAGATGCCACCAGGTTTGGGCGGAGGTCTCGATCACGGCTGCGTCGTCGCCGATGCCTTGAACGAGCCCTGGCGCACGGCGGGCATACCGACCTTCGAGAAATCGGATCAGAGCGAATTCCTGAATGGGGAGTTTGGCCGGACGACGGGCCACGGCGCTATCCTATGACTGTGCGGGCACTCGATTTGCCATCACCGTGGCAGGAAGTTCGTGCGGACGCCGACCTTTGCCGGATCGCAGGGGGCGGATGCGCGTCGGCGCCGGAGGGGGCGATGGTTTCCGAGAGGCCGGCGAATCCTTGGCGCTTCGGCGGAGGGCGATCTTCATGACGTCGTCCATGGTTTCGACGAACGCCAATTGAATACCTTTGAGGAGATGCTTGGGGATTTCCTCCAGGTCCTTCTTATTCCGACGCGGGAGGATCACCGTGGTGAGCTGCGCCCGTTTCGCCGCCAAAATCTTTTCCTTGAGCCCCCCGATCGGAAGCACGCGGCCGCGCAAGGTGATCTCTCCGGTCATCGCCAAATCTCGCCTTGTGGGCGTGCCGGAAAATGCCGAGGCAATGGCGGTTGCCATCGTGATGCCGGCCGATGGACCGTCTTTGGGGATGGCTCCGGCCGGCACATGGATGTGGAGATCTTGTTTGCTGAACATCCCAGGGTTGAGATGCAAGGTTTTTTCTCGTGAACGGACGTAGCTGAGAGCCGCCTGAGCAGATTCTTTCATCACATCGCCCAGGTGGCCGGTCAGGGTCAATTGGCCTTTCCCCTTCATCACCGTCGCCTCGATGTACAAGACATCACCACCTGCTTCAGTCCAAGCCAGGCCGGTCGCCACACCGATTTCATCTTTCTCAAGTTCCGCTTCCGGCACGTATTTCGAAACGCCCAAATATTTATGGAGATTCGATGGATCGATCGGGAATCCCTGGCCTTTGCCTTCTGCAACCTTTTTTGCGACCTTACGCATCACATTGGCGATCTCGCGCTCAAGGTTCCGCACCCCGGCCTCCCGCGTGTAGTGCGAAATGATCTGGCGGATTGTCGGCTCCGTAAAACGGACATGTTTGCTCGTAATCCCGTGCTCTTCGAGCTGACGGGGAATCAGGTATTTCTGGGCGATGCCGAGCTTCTCCTCTTCGGTATACCCGGGAATTTCGATGATCTCCATGCGATCGCGCAATGCGGGAAGGATCGGATCGATCAAATTCGCCGTGGTGATGAACATCACTTCGGTCAGGTCGAATGGGACACCGAGATAGTGGTCGGTGAACGCACTGTTTTGTTCAGGGTCGAGGACCTCCAGTAAGGCTGCCGAGGGGTCGCCTCGAAAATCCATCCCAACCTTGTCCACCTCGTCGAGCATGAACACGGGGTTGGCGGTGCCCGCTTGTTTCATGCCTTGGATGATACGTCCTGGTAACGCGCCGACATAGGTGCGGCGGTGGCCACGGATTTCTGCCTCATCTCGCACGCCGCCCAAGCTGATCCGTACAAACTCACGCCCCAATGCGCGGGCGATCGATTTTCCCAGCGATGTCTTTCCGACTCCCGGTGGGCCGACGAAGCAAAGGATCGGCCCCTTCATCTTCTCTTTCAGCTTGCGGACGGCCAGGTATTCGAGAATTCGCTCCTTGACCTTTTCGAGATCGTAGTGATCGTCGTTCAATACCTTGGCGGCGGCCTTCAGCTCGAGGTTATCCGTCGATCGCTTGGACCATGGCAATTCGACCATCCATTCCAAATAGGTCCGCACCGTTGCGGATTCGGCGGTATCCGGATGCATCTTTTCGAGACGCTTGAGCTGCTTTTCGGCCTCCTTCAAGACCTTGTCGGGCATCTTCGCGTCTTTGATTCGTTTGCGGAATTCCGTGATTTCTTCCGCCCGCTCATCGAGTTCACCCAACTCCTTTTGAATGGCCTTCAGCTGTTCCCGCAGAAAATACTCCCGTTGGGTCTTTTCCATCTCGCCCTTGGCTTGCGCCTGGATCTTTTGCTGCATGGAAAGGACTTCGATTTCCTTTCCGAGAATGGCGCTCACTTGGCGAAGGCGTTGAATCGAATCGGAGATTTCCAAGACGGCCTGGGTGGCGTCGACTTTGAGGCCGAGATTGGAGGCCACCATGTCGGCCAGTCGTCCAGGCTCTTCGAGATTTTCGATGACGACCATGACATCAGGGATCAAGATTTTCCCCAAGCTCACGACTCGTTCGATCTGCTCTTTTACGGTCCGCATGACGGCTTCTGCCTCAAGGGCCGTGGCCGTCGGTTTGGTATCAATCAGCTTGTCGATCCGAACGGAGTAGTAGGGGTCGGTCTGAATGTATTTGGTGATCTTCGCTTTGGCGACGCCTTGCACCAGGATTTTGATGCGTTCATCAGGCAGCTTCAGCATCCGCATGATGATGCCGACGGTGCCGATCGTGTGGATGTCTTTGGGAGCGGGATTTTCGACGTCGAGCGCTTTCTGAGTCGCGAGGAAGATCATCCGATTGCCGGCAAGGGCCGCTTCGATGGCCTTGATCGACATGTCGCGTCCGACGAAAAGGGGAAGCACCATGTACGGAAAGACGACGATATCCCGGACCGGCAACAGCGGAAGCTGACCGGGAACCTCAATGTTTTGCGGAGGCTGAATGTCTTGCTCGTTTGGGTCGGTCATCTGCCTGCCTGTTCGTTATCCCGATGAGGTGGGGCGTGCAGGGAATCTCGCGACTGAATGCCCATCATGATCGATAGGGTCATCCGCGACGATTATTCGAGGCGGTGTGCATTCTGGTCGAAAGGTAGTCGCGGAATTCTGCTCCCAGTGCCGGGTTCTTCAATGCGAACTCAACGGTGGCGATCAAAAAGCCCAATTTGTCTCCGGCGTCATGACGCTGTCCCTCTACCTCCAGCGCATACATCGGAGATTTTTTTGCGAGTGTCTTGAGCGCATCGGTCAACTGAATTTCCCCGTTCTTTCCAGGGGCGGTTTTTCTCAGGATCGGAAAGATTTCCGGAGGAAGGACATACCGGCCGATCACGGCGAGTGTGGACGGGGCATCGGTCGGCGATGGTTTCTCAACCAAATCCTCAACCCGATGCAGACCGTGAGCAAGGCGTTTGGGGGTCACAATTCCGTACCGGCTGACATCCGCCTTGGGAACATCCTGCACTCCTAATACCGCCCCATGGCGCTTTTTATAGATGTGGATCAATTGTGCGAGTCCTGGGACATCGGCGTCGATGATCTCATCTCCGAGAATGACGGCGAAGGGTTCATCGCCGATCAGGTGTTGTGCGCACAACACGGCATGACCCAAGCCGAGGGCTTCGGATTGCCGCACGTAACAGAAGTTCGCGAGGTTCGAGATCTGTCGGATTTGATGGAGCACCTGACTCTTGCCGGTGCCTTTTAAATTTTCTTCCAGCTCGACGGAACGATCGAAGTGATCTTCGATGGCACGCTTGCCGCGGCCGGTAATCACGATAATGTCCTCAATGCCCGAGGCCACCGCTTCTTCGACCGTATATTGAATGAGCGGCTTATCGACCAAGGGCAACATTTCTTTAGGGGATGCTTTTGTGGCGGGAAGGAATCGTGTCCCAAGACCGGCCGCGGGAATGACCGCTTTTCTGACAGTCAGACGTGACATGGAAGGATACCGTGACATGGAAGGATACTATGTGATGGGGTGTGTGAAGTCAAGAAATGGACGAACGTATCGCTTCGAAGGCGAGGTTGTCGTTTCCGTAAACGCGAGCGATTCTCATGAACGAGATGTGCGTCGTGCCGTTCCCCGGAATAGCGAGTGACTGTCGCGATCGATGCGATCTGTCAGGAGCGTCGAGATCAAAACCAACACGATGGACGCACGTCGAATCAGAGAACGGGACACTCCTTTACAATGCAGGATGACCTCAATATAATCCGGAGGTTTTGCGCGGTCGTGTGGTGCAAAGATGTTCGCATGGTAGAGCTGCCGGCTGCGAATTCTCGACGCGGGACGGACTGACTCGTAAGGAGTTCGCGTACGGTCGCCAACGGAGAGGATCTGTGTGATGGTTCCAGCCGCATCATCCATCTCCATACTTCGCCACAGGAATCCGTATCGGTGACCGAGCACACCGTCTACAGACCTCGATCGTTCGTGGTCGCGGTCATGGTTGCCTCTGTGTTATGGAGCGTCCTCGAAGCACTCGCTCAGGCGCCGGACCTCAAGATCGCTTCGATTGAAATTCGGGGAGCTAAACGAATCGAAGTTCCGGCGGTTGCCGGTCGGCTCACGCTGAAAGTCGGCGATCGCTATACGCCGGACAATGTGCGCGGACAAGTGAAGATTTTATACGACACGGGGTTTTTCGAGGATGTGCAGGTTGAAACCGAATCGATCGCCGAGGGGATGGCGGTGACCTTCGTCGTGCAAGAGAAGCCGTTCATCACCGAGATCGTTTTCGATGGTAACGAGCAGTTGACCGACGAGAAGCTGAAGGAGAAAACGACGATCAAGAGCCAGACATTCCTTGATCAACAACAGGTGAAGGAAAGCGCCGAGACCATTCGCCTGGCCTACCAGCATGACGGATATTACAACGCGCAGGTTGTTCCCGTGATCGAGGCGTTGGATGAGGAACGGAAGCGCCTGACCTTCCATATTACGGAGGGAGAGAAGGCCAAGGTCAAGACGGTCATATTCGAAGGGCTGCGTGCGGCCACGAAGTCCGAGATGTTCGCTGCCATGTCGACTCGGGAATGGATTCCTTGGTACGGCCTTGTGACGAGGTTCAAGTTGCCTTCGGTCGTGTCCGACGCGGGCGTCTTGAAACGTGAAGAGCTGACCAATGATGTGGAGCGGATCAGGGAAGTGCTGCTGAACAAAGGCTATTTCAATGTTCGGGTCGGCCAACCGTCGGTGGAGCTCACCGAAGATAAAAAATGGTTCATCGTCAGCTACCCCATCACCGAGGGAGAGCCGTTCACGATAGGAGAAATAGGGTTTCGAGGACACACGGTGTTTGAAGACCCGGAGCTTCGAGAGGGATTGAGGATCAGGGAGGGGGAAATCTTTCAACGGGCCAAAATCCGAGATGAGATCACCCGAATCACGGATCTGTACGGAAGCAAGGGGTATTCATTTGCCGAAGTCATGCCCAACGTGAATCCAAACAATGAGGAACGGACGGTCGGCCTCATCTTCAATATCAAAGAAGGGGAGATGATGAGGATCCGACAGATCAATATCTACGGGAACGACAAGACACGAGATAACGTCATCCGGCGAGAAATACGAGTGGACGAACAAGATGTGATCGACACCGCCTCCTTGAAGCGAAGTTTCCAACGGTTGAACAACTTGAATTTCTTCGAAACGGTCGAAATCCTGCCCGCCCAAGTCGCACCCGACAAGGTCGATTTGAACGTGCGTGTGAAAGAAAAACCGACGGGGATGTTCAGCCTCGGCGGTGGGTTCAGTACGCTGGATCGACTGGTGGCGATCGCAGATATCACCCAAGGCAACTTGGGCGGATACGGCTATATGGGACGCATCCGTGGCCAGCTCGGCCAGCGAAGAAGTCTCGGGTCCATCACCTTTCGCAATCCCTATTTGTACGACTCATTGACCTCGCTGCAGATAGATGGGTACAGCAGTATCACGAATTACCTCTCGTATCTTGAGCGACGAACCGGAGGAAACATCACGCTCGGCCGTTGGTTATCGGAATATGTGACGAGCAGCATCAGTCTCTTTGGAGAACAGATGACGTTTTCAGACCCTCAAGCGGGTCTCTGCCCTGATATAGTGCCGATCGTGTGTCGGCAGCTGGGAACCAGGTCGTCCACAGGATTTCGACTGGGCCTGTTCCGGGACACCAGAGACTACTACCTCGATCCTCGATCAGGCTGGCGCATCGGCGGAGGATTCGATGTCGGAACACCCTATCTGGGCGGGACCAACAACTTCATCAAGTATTCTATTGATGTCATCAAGGTCACGCCGCTTCCATTCGATCTGAGGCTGTCGTTACGGGCGCGTTTCGGCGAGGTCCGAGCACTCGGCGGGACGCAGATTCCACTGAATGAACGGTTTTTCGTGGGCGGCATCAATACCATGCGCGGGTTTGCCTTTGGCCGAGCCGGTCCCACCGTCCCCACGACCCATGCTCCATTCGGCGCGGCCAAGCAATTGATCTTCAACAACGAGCTGATCTTTACGATCTCCTCCGAGGCGAAGTTGAACGGTGTGCTCTTTTTCGACTACGGAAAGGGTTTTGACGACGATGAACCATTGTCGCTCAATCTGAGGAGCGCGGTCGGTATCGAAGGGCGCTGGATATCTCCATTTGGTCCGTTGCGTGTCGCCTATGGGATCAACCTTGATCACCGACCCGGCGAGCGAATGGGCGTGTTCGAATTTACGATCGGGACCTTGTTTTAGTCGGAGCCTTGGCGTGGTACGTTGGAACGGGAATCGATGGAAGTCATCGGCAGAATTGATCGAATGGGCGGTGCTGTCGGCTGCGGTCACCATCATGCTGGTTCTCAGCGGATGTGTCGGAGGCGCTGGCAAAATCGACGCAAAGATCGGGGTGATCAATTCACAGCGCCTGCTCAACGAGACGAGCGCGGGCAAAAAGGCCAAAGAGAATTTGACGGCCTTTTCGAAAAATCGACAGGCGCTGATGGAATTGGAGGAAAAGGAGTTGCGGAGGATGGAAGAGGACTTTGTCAAGCAATCCTCCGTCCTGAGCCCCGCCGCGAAACGAGATCGGGAAGAACAGTTTCGCCGGCGCATGCAGGAGTACCAGCAAAAGGCCTCGGAATTGAATCGAGAAGTCCAAGAAAAGCAAAAAGACGTTCTGGAAGGGTTTCGCGATAAGATCGAAATGATCGTCGCAAAAGTCGCCAAGCGTCTCGGGTTGCAGGTTGTCGTTGATAAGAGCAAGGGTGGTCCGACCATCTACCATGAAGATGGTCTGGACATTTCAGGGCTGGTCATTGAGGAGTTCAACCGCGAATATCCCTAGTCGCTGCGGGCGGGAGGTAGATCATGACGGGAATAGTGAGAATGATGGTGGTGGTCGTCGCGTTGTCGCTGGCGCAGTGGGTTGAGCCGCTCCATGCCGGCGAAGTGATCCGGGTCGGGGTCATGGATCAGCAGATGGTAATGGAACGAACGAAGGGCGGGAAACTGGCCATGGAAGACGTGAAGGGATATTCCATGACCAGGCAGAAGATCATTAATGCCGATGAGCAAGAACTCAAAGATCTGGATCAGTCTTTACAAGATCCGAACGCCAAACTCACAGACCAGGTGAGACAAGAGAAAGAGGAGCAGTTGCGGAGTAAGATGGAAGCGTATCAGCGCCGTCTGCAAGAATTTAATCGTGAAGTTCAACAAAAACAGCGCGAGATGGTCGCGGAATATGCGCAAAAGATCGCGGCTGCAGCGCAGGCTGTGGCACAGAAAGAAGGATATACGGCTATCCTCGATAAAGGCAATGAGGCGCTCATCCGCATCATCCTCTATTATCAGCCGGCGCTGGACGTGACGAACTTGATCATCAAGGAGTTTGATCGGCAGAACCCGTAAGTTGTAGAACTATTCGCGACAGAGGAGGCAGAGCCAATGGCATCGGTCGAGCAGGCTGAGATTCAGGCGTTACTTCCCCATCGGTATCCTTTCTTGCTGGTGGATCGAGTCAAAGAGTTTGAACCGCATCAAAGGATCGTGGGGTTCAAAAATGTGACGGTGAATGAGCCGTTCTTTCAAGGACATTTCCCAGGACGCCCTGTCATGCCAGGGGTGCTGATTATCGAGGCCATGGCTCAGGTGGGTGGCGTGCTGGTGTTCAAGTCGGGAGGGACGGTCGGAAAAACCGTCATGTATCTGACGGGTATCGACGAGGCAAAATTCCGGCGACCGGTCGTGCCGGGGGATCAGCTCCGCTTGGAAATCGAAGTACTCAAGAAGCGTCCGCCGTTCTGGAAAATGCAAGGGAAGGCATACGTAGATAATGAGGTGGTCTGTGAAGCCATGGTGACGGCGATGGTAATGGAAGAGAAGACGGACGTACGGTAAGCAAGGCAGTGACCCAGTGGTTGACCAATGACCGGTGATGTTTGACGCGAGTAAAGGGGGCATGCGTGAAGATACATCCTACAGCGATCGTTCATCCCAAGGCGAGCCTCAATGGTGACGTTGAGATCGGGCCATTCTGTGTAATCGGGGAGCATGTCGCAATCGGAAAGGGAAGCCGATTGCTCTCTCATGTGACGATTGATGGGTGGACGGAGATTGGGGAGCGGAACGAGGTGCATCCGTTTGCTTCGATCGGAGGGCCTCCACAACACCTTGGATACAAGGGGGAGCCGACCAAGGTCATCATCGGCCACGACAACACTATCCGGGAGTATGTCACGATGAACCGGGGAACCGTCCAAGGGGGTGGAGTGACCTCTCTTGGGTCGAAGGGCATTCTGATGGCCTACGTGCATGTGGCACACGATTGCCGGCTCGGCGACCATATTATTATGGCCAATGCGGCAAGCCTTGCGGGACACATCACCATCGGTGATCATGCCGTCATCGGAGGATTGACCGGTATTCTTCAGTTTGTGCGCATCGGAGACTACGTGATGGTTGGCGGTTGTTGCGCCATTGGTCAGGATATTCCTCCATTTACGTTCGCCGCCGGCGGGTACCGAGCCCATCTGTACGGTCTCAATTCTGTCGGCCTGCAGCGTCATGGTTTTTCGGTCGACCGCATTGCCCTGCTGAAGAAGGCCTTCGACTTGCTCTTTCGATCCGGCCACCGAACGGCCGAAGCGATTCGACTTGCCAAAAAGGAGTTTAAAGGGCAAACCGATGTCGCCAAGATTCTCACGTTTATGGAGGGTACCAAACGTGGAATCTCGCGGGCTGTCAGCCCCGACTTGGAGCGCGAGTTCGATCAACAAGTGTGATGTCTGCCGCTATGCATCTGACCATGCCTATACCGGACGGTCGAATCGGGGTGATCGCCGGGAATGGACGGTTTCCGATCATCTTTGCAGATAACGCCCGCAAGATGGGGCTCCAAGTATTCGCGGTGGCTCACGAGGGCGAAACCGAACCGGAGCTCGAACAGCATGTCGATCGGATCCATTGGGTCAAGATCGGCCAACTCAATAAACTGATCAACGCCTTCAAGTCCGACGGCGTCCGGAAAGTGGTCATGTTGGGAGGTATCAAGAAAACGCACGTCTATAGCCATGCACGTCCTGATTTTCGCGTATTGGCGCTGGCCACGAAATTGGTCCTCTGGAAGGATGATGATATCTTACGCGCGCTCGCTGCAGAACTCGAAAAAGATGGACTCACCATCTGTGAGTCGACGTTCGGCCTGGAAGGGATCTTGGTTGAGGAAGGCACGCTCACGTCCCGCCAACCGACCAAGAAAGAGTGGGCCGACATCCGCTATGGCTGGGACGTGGCCAAGGAGACTGGGCGTCTCGACATCGGCCAATGTGTCGTGATTAAAGACCGTGTCGTCGTGGCGGTCGAAGCGGTCGAAGGAACCGATGAAGCGATCAAGCGTGGAGGCGAATTGGCCAAGAATGGTGCGGTGGTGGTGAAGCGGAGCAAGCCACAGCAGGATCTCCGGTTTGACCTGCCAGCTGTCGGCCCCAGAACGATCGAGGTCATGCGTTCAGTCAAGGCCTCGGTGCTTGCCGTCGAGGCTGGTCGGTCCGTGATGCTGGATCGAGAACTGCTGATCAGCGAGGCGGAAGACGCCGGAATCGCCGTCGTCGGCCTCGTTCGCGAAGAGGAGCCGAGCACGGCAACCTGAGTCAACGGAGAGGATTTCGGAATCTGAAGATCTGTTGATCTATTGATTTCCGGAATTCAACAAATCGTCAGATCAATAGATCCCTAAATTCAGAAAAACGGTGTATGACCAAGCTTCGTGCCGGTGTAATCGGGGTCGGACATCTCGGGCAACACCACGCGCGACTGTATGCCTCGTTGCCGGACTCGACGTTGATCGGCGTGGTCGATCACGACCATGGACGAGCTGCTCTCATCGGCCGTCAATACGGCGCACGGGAGTTTGACAACCTGCCGGACCTTTTGAAACACGTCGATGTCGTGAGTGTTGCCGTCCCTACATCCGCACACTATTCCGTTGCCAAAGCCTGTCTCGAAGCCGGGAAACATGTTCTGGTGGAGAAGCCGATCGCCGTGTTGCCGATCGAGGCGCAGGAGCTGGTGGAGTTGGCCAAGATGAATGGATGCACGCTGCAAGTAGGGCACAGCGAGCGGTTCAACCCGATCATGCAGATGATGCGGCCGCACATTCGACGGCCGATGTTGTTCGAGGGGCAACGAATGGGCGTCTATAGCGAGCGCGGTACAGACGTCGATGTCGTCCTGGATTTGATGATTCACGACCTTGATTTGGTGTTGTCCTGTCATCCAGGCCCGGTGGAAGAAGTACGGGCGGCTGGCCTGTCGGTGCGTTCTTCTACGAGCGATGTCGCCAATGCCTACATCCAATTCGAGAGCGGGTGTGTCGCCAGCTTGATCGCAAGTCGAGTCTCTGTAAAGGCGATGCGGCAGATGTGTCTGTTTCAACCGGATGGGTCTATATTGATAGATTTCCAATCCCGTCAGGGAGTGGTCGGGCGCCGATCGGTTGAACCAGGCCAAAACCCGATGGTGGTGGTTGAAGAGTTTCAAGCCGGCGATGATGAGCCTTTGAGATTACAGCTGGAGTCGTTTCTGCAGGCCATTCGCGCGCAATCGTGCCCGGTCGTGTCGGGCGAAGATGGGACGGCCGCCCTGGAAGTGGCGCATCGCGTGCTGTCCGCCCTCAAGGAGTTCGGACAGCGTAATGCCTGAGGACATCTTCCGTCGGCTGACCATATCGGGTTTTTCGCGGCCATGCGCATCAGGCTGCCGTTACGTCTATGGTTTTGTAGATCGATCATGGCCCGTATCCTGATCATTTCGGGTGAAGCCTCCGGCGACCTTCACGGAGCCAATCTTGCCAAAGCGTTGAAAGCGCGCGATCCCCAGGTCTCGTTGGCAGGCATCGGTGGCCGCGCGATGGAGGCGGCCGGTGTGCGATTGGTGGAGGAAATGGGGCGCTTTGACGTCATTGGTATGGTCGGCCCCTTCGCGTTGGTGTCGATTATACGGCGTTTTATCACGATGCGGCGGTTATTCCGATCAAAACAATGGGACACGGTGGTGTTTATCGACCACCCAGGTCTCAATATGCGCTTGGCGTATTTTGCCAAAGCGGCCGGTCTACGAGTGGTGTACTATATCGCGCCGCAGATTTGGGCGTGGGCGCCTTGGCGGATTCGTTGGATCAAACAGCGGGTCGATCACGTTCTGGTCATACTCCCTTTTGAGAAGCCCCTCTATGACGAAGCGGGCGTACCGTGCACGTTTGTCGGCCATCCCATATTGGATGCGGTCGCGGGTCGCTACGATCGGAGGGAGCTTCGAAGCAGATTCGGTTTCTCCGATGATGAGCGAGTGATTGCCTTGTTGCCGGGAAGCCGGGCTCATGAAGTGCAGGTTCTGCTGCCGATCCTCCTCGAAGCTGTAGAGAAATTGGCGTGCCCGGAACCCAAAACGAAGTTTATCCTGGCGCAAGCCTCCACCATACCGGATAATCTGTTGCAGTCTCTTCTGGAGCGCAGCCCGGTTCCTATCGTGCTGGTGAAGGAGCAGGCCACCGAGGCGATGGCGTTGTCGGACCTTGTGCTGGTGGCTTCGGGTACGGCCACGCTGCAAGCGGCTGTGGTCGGAACTCCAATGGTGTTGTTCTATCGAACCACACCGCTGACATTTTTATTTGCGAATATATTTATTCGATTCGTGCTTCGAGTCAGATGGATCGGGCTGGTCAATTTGGTGGCCGACCGGACGGTTGTGCCGGAGTTGATCCAATCCGCTGCGACGGGGCAGCGATTGTATGAAGAAGCGCTTCGGATCTTGGATGATCGACCGGCATATGAAGAGATAAAACGGGATTTGGCAAAAGTTCGGGGCGCCTTGGGTGAACCGGGTGCCTCAGCCAGAGCTGCTGAGGCGGTGTTGACGGCATGTCAGGCTTAGAGCGATTCAAACGGCTGATGAGTTATGTGAAGCCGTACCGTGTACGGTTCGTGGGAGCCTTTGTCTGTTCAGGTCTGGTGGCACTGCTCAGCGGGGCCTATGCCTGGCTCGCGCGCCCGGTTTTAGACGATATCTTTATCCAAAAAGACGAACAGATGTTGTTGGTGCTGCCGCTGGCGATCTTAGCGGTTGCGACGCTCAAGGCGGTGTTCAGCTATGGCGTGGGATATTTGATGGCCTATGTCGGCAATGGGGTTGTGGCGGACATCCGACAGCAATTGTTCCAACGGCTTATGCGGCTGTCCGTCGGATATCATGACGCCAATACATCGGGGCGGTTGGTCTCCCGGGTCGTGAACGATGTGGGAATGATGGCAAATGCCGCATCGAGCGTCGTTAAAGACATTTTCCAGAACGGGCTCACCTTTCTGGCGATGGTCGGAGTCATCATCTACCAGAATTGGAGGTTGGCGGCGATCTCTCTGGTCGTGATCCCGCTCTCGGCGCTGACGATGGTGCGGGTGGGGAAACGATTGAAACGATTGGCGACCAGTGGACAGGAGCAAATGGGGGACATGGCCTCAACGCTCCAAGAAACATTGGCGGGCATCCGAGTCGTGAAAGCGTTCGGGCGGGAGGAGGCGGAGGCTGAACGATTCAAGGAACGAAACCAGATTTTTCTCTCGACCACGTTGAAGTCCAATCAGGTCTGGTCGCTCGGCCACTCACACATGGAAATCATCGGAGTGATTGGTATCGCGATCATTATTTGGTATGGAGGCTATCTGGTCATTCATGAGGCGATGACTCCGGGCGCCTTTTTCTCGTTCCTGGCGGCGATGTTTATGGCCTATACCCCGATCAAAAAACTATCGGGCGCCAACAATTTGATTCAACAGGCGCTGGCGGCGGCTGAGCGGGTCTTCGACGTGTTGGACTTGGAAACCGAACAGTCTCAAAATTGCGGTACGATCCCATTGGCGGGAATCAATCGGGCTATTGAATTCCAGGGGGTTTCCCTGCGGTATGAGAATCAGGCGGTCTCGGCTCTGACCGATGTGGATCTCACGATCAAGCCCGGCGAAGTGGTGGCGCTCGTCGGGAGTAGCGGAAGCGGAAAGACCACATTGGTCAGTTTGCTGCCGCGTTTCTATGAACCGACACTGGGTGGCATTTACATAGACGGCATCCCCTTGACCTCGTACGAGTTACAATCACTGCGGGCCCATATCGGAATCGTCTCGCAAGAGATCGTCTTGTTCGATGATACTGTCCGAAGCAACATCGCGTTCGGACGGACCGGCGCCGATCACACCGACGTCGAACAGGCGGCGAAATTGGCCTATGCCCATGACTTTATTCTCCGCCTGCCCAAAGGATACGATACGGTCATCGGGGAACGCGGCCTCAAGCTATCAGGCGGCGAGCGGCAACGCATGGCGATCGCCCGAGCCATTCTTCGTGACCCGCCGCTTCTGATCCTTGATGAAGCGACATCGGCGCTCGACACCGAGTCTGAGCGGATCGTGCAGTTGGCCTTGGCCAATTTGATGAAGAGTCGAACGACACTGGTGATTGCACATCGACTCTCGACCATTCAAAACGCGGATCGAATCATCGTCTTGGATCGAGGGACTATCGTTGAAATGGGCTCTCATGATGAACTGCTTCGGCAGGGAGGCGTCTATCGACGTCTGCATGCCCTGCAATTTCAGGATGTGACCAGTGTGTGACGACGTGAGGTGCTGAGTGGTGAGTGCTGAGAGTGGGAAGAGCCTGAAGAAGCGAGTCCAACAGTGGGTGAAATTCTCTCTGCTGCCACCGCTCGGAGCCGCTGCCATTCGCAGCGTCGCGCGCACGATGCACTGTGAGACGCTCGGTCACGAAGCGCTCGATGGGTTGTATCGGGAAGGGCGGAACATCATTCTCGCGTTTTGGCATGCCCAGCAATTGATGATCCCGATCGGCTATCGAGGAACCGGTTCCCATGTGCTCATCAGCCAGCATGGCGATGGGGAAATCATCGCCCGGATCATTGCTCGGTTCGGTCACGAAGCGGTTCGTGGGTCGAGTACGCGTGGAGGCACCGGCGCGCTTCGGGCCCTGATCAAGCTGGGACGGTCAGGACGGGATGTCGTGGTGACACCCGACGGCCCCAAGGGGCCGTGTCATGTCGCAAAGCTCGGAGTGATTCATCTGGCGAAGGTGACAGGCCTTCCCATCGTGCCGCTGGCCTTTGCCTGTTCAAAAAAAAACTCTTTGCGAGCTGGGATCGCTACATGGTCCCGTACCCGTTTTCCAGAGGGCTATTTCTCTACGGAAATCCACTCCGGGTCTCGCGCGAAGCCGATGACGCCTCACTCGAGGCGACTCGCCTGGAGCTTGAGACGGTCCTCAATCGACTGACGGATCAGGCGGAACAAAACGTTATTCGTTAATCGTCAAGCGCAGTCCCAGCGCGAATGCTTCAGGTCATTCTATGTTTGATGCATGACAAGCGGCGGTCAGCGGTGTTTCCATGTGGAAACTTCTCTATAACATCGGCCTTCTTCTCGCGACCCCTGTGATTGTGGGCGTCCTCTTGGCCAAGCCACGCTGCAGGCCTGGATTTTTCCAGCGGATGGGCCGACAGGATCGGTCTCCCAACAGCGGTGGATCGCCTCAGCCGCTTATTTGGGTGCACGCCGTGTCGCTTGGTGAAGTGGTGGCGGCAGCGCCGTTGGTGAAGGCACTGCACGAGCGCCATCCGGAGTTTCGCTACATCGTAACGACGGTCACCGAGACCGGCCGTGAGGCGGTCGAACAACGCTTAGGTGGTATTGCCGAACATCGATACGCTCCGCTCGATTTTCCCTGGGCTGTGGCAAGTATGGTTCGGCGCCTGCGTCCAATACTCTATGTGTTCGTCGAGACCGAAATATGGCCGAACTTATTGTGGACGTTACGGGAGCAGGATGTGCCCTCCGTATTGGTGAATGGGCGGTTGTCTTCCCGGTCGTTTCGCCGTCAGGACTTGCCCATGATTCGGTCCTTCTATCGTTCCGTGCTTCAGACATTGACGCTCTGTCTCACGCAATCCGATAGAGATGGAGATCGTCTTGTTGCCTTGGGGGCCGATCCGACGCGGGTTCACGTGACCGGCAATATCAAGTTTGATCAGCCGCTGCCGGATATTCGATCGGATGAGTCGCTCCGCCGAAGCTTCGGGATCGATGAGCGCGAACAGTTGATTCTCGCCGGCAGTACGCATCCCGGCGAAGAGGAACTGCTAGTTTCGGCTTATCGGCGCGTCGTGAAGACCTATCCCTCAACGGTCTTGATGGTGGCGCCTCGCCATATCGAGCGGGCGGAACGAGTCGAGGCGACGCTTCGAGAAGCAGGAATGGTCGTCCAGCGGAGGAGTCGGATTTGGGAGAAGCAGTCTGGTCCACGCGTGGTCATTTTGGATACCAGAGGAGAGTTGTCTCGCGCCTATCGAGAAGCCGTCGTGGCATTCGTCGGCGGAACTCTGGTTCCCGTGGGTGGGCACAATTTGTTGGAACCGGCTGTGTGGGGCACGCCTGTCATGTTTGGGCCCCATACGGACCATTGCGCTGAGGTTGCGACGCTCTTATCCGAGGCCGGAGGAGGTCGACGAGTGGCGGGAGTGGAGGATCTTGTTGCCTCTCTTGAAGAATGGCTGGGTCAGCCTGAAATTCGATATCGGGTAGGCCAGGCTGCAAGGCAGGCGGTGTTGAACAATCAAGGCGCGCTCACACGGAGTCTGGCGTTCATTGAAACCTGTCTCCGTGCGGCTTCTTCGTATTCCGACTCCTGTGTGGAGACGGGGACGGGACCTCTGATGGCCAAACACTAACATGGCATTCTTGCAGCCTGGACAACCGGTCTGTAAAGGGCTCTACTGGGTTGCCGGGTTGTACGGCCTCATTGTCCGATTTCGACTGTGGTGCTATCGGAAAGGGTGGCTAAGCACCACACGGCTGTCCTGTCGTGTGGTGAGCGTGGGCAATCTTACGGTCGGGGGGACAGGAAAAACCCCCATCGTGATTTTCCTGACGGGCTGGCTGTCGGCTAAAGGACGGAGAGTGGCGATCTTGAGCCGTGGGTACAAACGGACGAGTAAGGCGCCTCGTCTTCTCGTCTCCGATGGGTCACGAATTTTGGTGGGTCCGCTAGAAGCGGGAGACGAGCCGTTTCTCATGGCACAACGTTGCCCACAGGCGATTGTCGCGGTGGGAGCCGATCGGGTTGCACTAGGGCAGTGGGTGTTGGAACAGCATCCAGTCGACTGCATCGTGTTGGATGATGGTTTTCAACATCGATCACTTTATCGTGATGTCGATCTTGTGCTGCTGGATGCCACTGATACCGCGGGACTTGATGCGCTGCTTCCGGCCGGAAGACTGCGGGAACCCTTGACGGAGCTGAGTCGAGCCGGCGCGGTTGTGATTACCCGTGCCGATTCGCGTCAGGATGTAGATGCGATCTACGACCGCTTGCGAACGATCTCATGTTTACCCGAAGACGTCGTTGAAGTTGTGTTTCGACCGGAGTCCGTCATGTCGCTTGTTTCGGGTGAGCGGCAACCGGTTGAATGGTGTCGAAGGAAAAAATCATGGTTGGTCAGCGGCGTCGGGAATAGCCGATCATTCCGTCGATCAGCCGAAGCCATAGGGGTTGAGATTCTGGGTGAGACCGCCTTTGAAGACCATCACGACTATCGCCACGACGATATCGAGAAGATTCGTGCCGATCTGCAGGCCACTGGTTGCGAAATCGTTCTGACAACTGAGAAGGACGGAGGGAAGTTGCTTCCCTTGCTCATGCCAAGCGACTCCTGGTGGATGCTTCGCCTTGGAACCGAAATCGTACGTGGAGAAGAGCGGCTGTATGGTTTGATCGGTGGGCCGTTAACCGGTGAGATGGAAGAGGTGGAGTCTCGTGCGTAGGAATGTTCCCCGCAAAATTCTGGTGCGGGCGCCGAATTGGATCGGCGATGCCGTTATGTGCGAGCCGGCTGTCCGAGGCCTGCGATCTCTGTTCCCCGAGGCGGAGTTGACGATGCTTGCCAAACCTCCCATCGCGGACTTATTCATTGCCCATCCAGGTCTTAATTCCGTGGTGGTGTATGATGACAAGGGGGCTCATGCGGGGATGTCAGGAAAGTGGTCGCTAGCCGGTATGTTGCGACGGCACCGCTTCGATTTGGCGGTACTGTTTCAGAACGCGTTCGAAGCCGCATTTCTTACATGGCTCGCCGGCATCCCACGGCGATATGGGTATGCCACGGACGGAAGAGTCTTGTTTCTGACCGAACCGGTCGCTGTTCCCAACGGCCCGGTTCCGGTACATCAAGTCGAGTACTATTGGAACTTGTTGAGGCCATTAGGAATGGCTGGTCGAGCCACTCTCCCCGCATTGCTCGTTTCGGCAGACGAGGGCCGAATGGTCGACGTACGGCTTGCCTCCGCCGGTATCGATTCGTCGGATCTCATGATCGGTATCAACCCCGGATCGACCTACGGCAGCGCCAAACGTTGGTTGTCCGACCGATTTGCCGAGGTCGCGAAACGACTTGTGCGGCGATTGGAACAAGCTGAGAACGCGCGTATCGCAGTGATCATTCTTGGAGCGAAGGGAGAGGAATCACTGGGGGAGGACATTGCGGCTCAGCTCAGCGGGCGATCGGTCGTCTTATCCGGCGCGACGACCATTCGAGAGCTCATGGCGGTGGTGAAGCGTTGTCGCTTGTTGATTACGAACGATACAGGACCGATGCATATTGCGGCGGCGTTCGGTGTGCCGGTTGTTGCGGTGTTCGGCCCCACAGACTGGCGCACCACCGCTCCCTACGGGCAAGAACGGTCGATGGTGCGGGAAGCCGTAGACTGTGCGCCCTGTCTCCTCAGGGAATGCCCGATCGATCACCGTTGCATGACTCGCATCACCGTCGACCGGGTGTATGAAGCGGCAGTGCAACAGCTGAACAGTCTGTCTGGTCTATCTCGTCTATCTGGTCAAGACAAAACAGACCGAAGAGACCAGATCGACCAAACGAACATTCTTTCCGGTTACACCATCTTTCTGGATCGAGACGGAACGCTCAATCCCGATCTCGGTTACATCAACTCCCCCGATCAGTTTGAGCTGTTTCCAGGGGTGCCTGAGGCGCTCGCCAGACTGAAGCGGGCCGGTGCTCGATTGATCGTTGTCACTAACCAATCGGGAGTCGCGCGAGGATTCTTGACGCGCGATGACCTCGATGCCGTGCACATGAAACTGAAGCATCTCCTCGATGGTGCTGGTGCATCACTCGACGCGATCTATTTCTGTCCTCACCATCCTGACAACGGGTGTCACTGTCGAAAGCCGAACCGTGGGATGATCGACCAAGCTGTGCGAGAATGCGGGGTGAATCTTGATCGATCGTATCTGATCGGCGATCACATCCGCGATATCGAGTTGGCGAAGCAGATTGGGGCGCGAAGTGTCTTGGTGACGACGGGAGTCGTTCCCCCGCAGGAGGCAGAAAGTCTGAAAGCATCAGGGCCGGTTCCAGATTGGATTGCGTCCTCGCTGGCGGAAGCTGCGGGCTGGTTATTGTCCGATGCAAGCAAGTCGTCCGTACAGCTTCGCGAGCGTCAGGTCGCACATCCATGAACAGGCAATGGAGATAGAAAGGCTGTGTTCGACTCGTCTTGTGTTGACTCGGGAGCTAGGCGTAAGTTGTGTCGGTAGAGCGCGACACGCAAAGGAGTCGGCTGTGTTGCTCAGAGAGAGGGAAAGATGGCAGTGAGCCGGGAGATGAACGCTTGTTCCATTCCTTGTAACCTTTGTGACGGCACCGAGGTGTCGCTTCTTTCGAACAGGAGCCGAAGTGGGAAGCCGTTACAAACCGTCATTTGTCAAGCCTGTGGGCTCGTGTGGTCCGACCCACGTCCCCATGACGCCAGGCAGTTTTACGAGGAGGAGTATCGCCTCTCCTATAAACACACCTACTGCCCGAAACCGAAGCATGTCTTGCGCGCGGGCCATGTGGCCTTATCGCGATTCGAAAAGATCGAGCAGTTGCTGGCGAGTCGGAAAGCCGTTCTGGATGTCGGCACCGGCGGAGGAGAGTTCGCCTATCTGCTTCAATCGTCGGGGCACGGCGTGAGCGGGATTGAACCGAATAGGGGGTATGCCGACTATTCCATACAGGAATATGGGCTCACGGTTCAGGTCGGATTTGTGCAAGATGCGGCGTTTCTATCCGAATCGTTCGATGTCGTGACGATCTGGCATGTACTCGAACATACGGAAGATCCGGGTTTCATTTTAGCCTTGCTCCGATCCTGGCTGAAACCGGACGGCACCCTTGTAGTGGAAGTTCCGAATGTGGAGGCAACGTGCCAGGCTCCCCGCAGCACGTTCCATGAAGCCCATCTCTATAATTTCAATGTTGTGTCATTGCGCAGGCTGGCCAGAAAGCATGGATTGTACGAAACCAGGCATCTTATTTCCCGTGACGGTGGCAATATCACGATGTTCCTCACGCGCACTGAGCCGCTGATCCAAGATCGCTACGACGCCTCGATCCCCGGCAACTGCGAATGGATCTCGAGGATCGTGCGCCAGCACAGCAACGTGCGACGGCACTTGACGCCGCTGCCGTACCTACGGGCTTGGCAGCGCCTCCGCCGATCACTCCAAGAGAGGCGTGAAACGGCGGACGAGCGGAGCGGCAAGGAACTGCTCGACACGCTTTATTCTTCTCAGCTGCAGTTCCATTCCGTAGGGCGGCCATGAAGAGATTCAAACCCTGCAAGGATGAATGACACGCGTTCTTTCTTCGTCTTCAGTCTCTGACGAGCGGGGTTCGCCGGAAGGTTGTCCGGTGCCGTCTGTCAACTCTTTGGATAGTCGTTCCTCATCGTCGTTGAAGACCGCCCGCATCCTTTTGATCAAACCCAGTTCTCTTGGGGACATCGTTCACGCGTTTCCAGTCGTGTCGGCGATCAAAACACAATGGCCGGGTTCGCATATTACGTGGGTGGTGAAGCGCCAGTGGGCCGGTCTTGTCGAGCGGGCGGAAGGAATCGACCGTGTCTGGCCTATTGAGATGACGGTGAGGAGCTGGATCGGAGAAGGCCGGGCGCTGCGCGCACAGCGGTTTGACCTCGCCATAGATTTGCAAGGGTTGTTTCGCAGCGGCATCTTGGCACGCTTCAGCGGCGCACCGACGCGTATCGGATTCGCGAACGGCAGGGAAGGGAGCCCATGGTTCTATACTCACCGCGTACCGGTTCTTAGTCCAGATATCCACGCCGTGGACCGATATCTTTCGGTTGCCACGGCGTTGGGAGTATCTCTGCCGGACAAACCGCGATTTGGGTTTAGGTTGCTGGAAGAAGACATGACGGTTGTTCGAAAGATCTGTCAGAGTAAAGGCTTTTCGGTGGACAAGCCATGGGTCGCCATGAACATTGGGGCGCGCTGGCCGACAAAGCGCTGGCCGCTTGCATCTTTCGCCGCCGTTGTGGACCAACTGCACGAGACACATCGTGATCCGGTCGTCATGATAGGAGGTTCAGATGAGCGCACATACATGAATAAGTTGAGAGCTCTGACGGACCGTCCGTTCATCGATCTGAGCGGTGATATCCCATTGGGGTACTTGCTGGCACTACTCTCGAAGGCGACCGTCATGATCACAAACGATTCCGGGCCTATGCATATCGCTGCTGCGCTTGGAGTTCCAGTAGTCGCGATATTCGGCCCCACAAGTGCGGCGCGGACCGGGCCGTATGGAGGCGGCTATCAGGTACTGACCAGTCGGATCCCTTGCAGCCCTTGTTTCAGTCGTGTTTGCCGACACAATCCTGAATTGGAATGCCTCCATCTCATTAAGCCGACCCAAGTGATCGATGTTATACGGCCGCTGTTGGCGGCTCACGTACCATGCCGATGAACATCCTGATCGTTCGCCCGGACGGCATCGGCGACGTCCTGCTCTCTCTTCCCGTGGCGACTCAACTCAAGCGGCTTGTGCCAGGGGTCACAGTCGGGTTTCTCACCAGTCCTGCCGTCGCGCACCTTCTCGATCACCATCCCGACGTGGACTATGTGCGAACGATTCGCTTCACGGACTCATTCAAGGAACTCCGTCTCGCCTTTTCACAGGGGATTGAGGCGGCGATTTTCCTGAAGCCGTTTCGTCGTCTTATGTGGGCCGCATGGGTGGCCGCGGTACCGATTCGAGTTGCAACGGGGTACCGTTGGTATAGTTTGTTGGCCAATCGCCATATCTATGAACATCGCAGCGAATTTTTGAAACATGAATCAGAGTACAACGTTGAAATGTTGAAGGGCTTGGGGTTGCGTCCTCAGCCTATAAGCCCGCCGGGGCTCACCCTGACCGAAGCCGAACGGGCCGCGGGTGCATCCCAGTGGTCGGGATTGCCGAGTCCTCGCGTCGTCATCCACCCGGGAGGCGTTTCTGCACGCCGCTGGCGGCTGGAGCATTACCGTGACCTGGTCGTGACATTGACGGACGGAGGGTATGGAGTCGTGCTTACAGGCAGCGATCAGGAACGAACCGAATTCAGAAAAGCTCTGCCGATGTCTACGGCACTCCCCCCAGGCGTAGTGAATCTTATGGGTATTCTCTCGCTGCGAGAGTTGATGTCGGTGATCGTCAATGCTCATGTCGTCGTCTCAGGAGCGACAGGACCCGCTCACCTGGCGGCAGCTCTGGGTATTCCCACCGTCACCTTGTTTGACCCTCGGAGAAACAATTTGCCGGTGAGATGGAAACCGCTTGGGCAGGGAGCATTGCTGCGACCAGATGTTCCCACCTGCGAAAAATGTATCGGGGAGGTCTGTCCCTATTGGGATTGTCTTGATCGGTTCACGGTTGCAAAGGTCACGTCCGCCATCGCCAGGGTTTCAGAGGCCCCATCAAGGCTTACCGTGCTTCATCTGTAAGACGACTCACCGTTGGGTGGAGAGTTGTTCTGGTCATCACTCTTGACTCAGATACGCTTCTATGTTCATATCCTGAACGGCTGGGGTGGCGCTCTAACTATATGAATCTCCAAGGACAACGAGATCTTCTCCTTCTGACCGAGGTGGAGCGAGATGGTGCGGTTACTCAACGGTCTCTCGCTTCAAAGTTAGGGGTTGCTCTGGGTCTGACCAATCTCTATCTTAAACGGTTGGCACGGAAGGGCTATATCAAGATAACCACGATTCCCTCACACCGGGTTCGGTATTTACTGACTCCGCAAGGGTTTGCCGAGAAATCCAGGCTGACCTATCTCTATATGGAGTATTCCCTATCTCACTACCGTAATATGCGCGCGCGGTTACGAGAAGCGTTGTCCCACGCTGCCAAAAATGGAACGAAGCGAGTCGTCATATATGGAATCGGTGAACTGGCCGAAATGGCCTATCTGTCGCTCCGAGAAATGCATATGACCTTGATTGGATTTGTAGATGATAACCGGCAAGAGACGTTCTTGTCCTATCCGGTCTGGCCGCCGGAGGCGTTGAGCGAATGGGAGTTCGATGCGGTGCTGCTCGCGGATATTGAACGAACGGTACGGCACCGCGAAATATTGGGGCAGTATCACGTTCCGGATGTGAAAATTCTAGCGCTGGGCCCGTCGGTCTAAGCGTTTGAAGAATAGTCGATTGTTTCCGTTCACTGTAAGTGAGAGGGCGAAGCTGTGTCAGAGACCGAGACGAACCATCTCCGCTGGTACGCACTTCGCACGAAATCTCGCCATGAAAAATTCGTGCGGGATCAGCTGAACAAACAGGGCATCGAGCCATTGTTGCCGACGGTGAAGCGGCTCAGTCAGTGGAAAGATCGCAAAAAGGAAATCGAAGTGCCGCTATTTTCTGGCTACTGTTTTGTGCGATTCGGGGAAGGGGGGAAGCTGCCGGTGCAGAAGGTCGTCGGAGTTCTCGAAGTTATCGGCAGCCAGCGACCGGAGCCCATTCCCGAGGAGGAAATCGAATCGCTGAAGACCTTGATGACCAGTGTTCTTCCCTATGATCCGCATCCGTACCTACATGAAGGGATGAAGGTAGAAGTCGTTCGTGGTCCCTTGCAGGGAATTTATGGAATTCTCCTACGGAAGGAAAAACGCCATCGACTCGTGATCGGTGTTCGTGTGATTCAGCAGGCGGCGGCGGTTGAAATCGATGTGAATGACGTCGTGCAGGCGTGAGCCTCTAGTTTTGGTGAATACGTCTGAAGCGCTGCCGGTGCTCGGGGCTTGAAAACATAGCAGTCAATTCTCCACGGGATAAGGATAACCCATAGGAGTTCCACTACTCGATTTGAAAGCGCATCACGAACCGCTGCACAAAGAAATCATGGCGGTCCTGGAACAGACGTTTCGAAGCCAAGCGTTTATTCTTGGTCCGGAAGTGGGGAAGTTAGAGGAACGGGTGCCGCCTATTCCCAGGCCAACTATGCGATCGGCGTTTCCTCAGGCACCAATGCCTTGCTGATCGCGTTGATGGCGCTCGGGATCGGACAGGGAGACGAAGTCATCACGACGCCCTACTCCTTCTTTGCAACAGCCGGGGCCATCGTTCGCGTCGGCGCCAAGCCCATATTAGCCGATATCGATCCGCGCACCTTCAATATTGATCCGGCCACAATCGAACAGGTCGTCACACCAAGAACCAAAGCGATCATCCCCGTCCATCTCTACGGACAATCGGCGGAGATGGGCGCGATCATGGACATCGCGCGTCGCTGAACCTGGCGGTGATTGAAGACGCGGCGCAGGCAATCGGGACCGAATACAAGGACGGCAAACGAGTCGGCAGTTCCGGCACCATCGGCTGCTTTTCGTTCTTCTCAAGTAAGAATCTCGGCTGTTTGAGAGACTGCGGGATGGTGGTGACCAACGATCCGGATCTCGCGGAACGGATGAAGGTCCTGCGGGTCCCTGGCGGGGGAAACTTCCGGCTCGATACGATGCAAGCCGCGGTGCTCAACGTGAAGCTGAATTATCTGGATCAGTGGACCAATCGGCGCCAGGAGAATGCCGACCGCTATGAGCGACTGTTTCGACAGAGCGGCCTTGTGCAGAAGGGGAACGTCCAACTGCCGGAGACCGTCTATCGATCATCCGGAGTGAAGCATTACCACATTTATAACCAGTTCGTGTTGAGAGCGGAGAAGCGGGATGCGCTCATGGCTTACCTCAAGCAGAAGGGGATCGGAACGGAGATTTACTACCCGGTTCTCTTCCACCTCCAAGAATGTTTCCGATATCTGAATTGCAAGGAGGGAGGCTTCCCAGAGTCAGAACGGGCCGCCAATGAGACCATCGCCATTCCGATCTATCCGGAACTCACTCAAGCACAGCAAGAAGAGGTGGTCGAGGCGATTGTGAGTTTCTATGGTAAGTAGCCGCATCAAATCTATGACTTCAGATTCAGCAATGTCACGCCAGAATCAGAAGCAGTGACTGTTGAACGGTCCCAACTCTCGGCTCGAACGATGGATTGTGAAATCAAATTGCGATTCTAAGGCTGCATTCAATCGGGAATGACCTTTTCTCAGACCTTCCTGCGCGACAGTGCAGTCTATGCTCTTCCCACGCTTGCCAGTCGCGGGGTTGGAGTTATTCTCTTCCCTCTCTATACGCGAGTGCTTTCAGCGGCGGAGTACGGCTCTCTGGATCTTCTCATGGTGTTTGCCACGTTCATCAACCTCACGATCGCGTTAGAGGTATCGCAGGCGGTCGCTCGCTTTTACCCGATGGAACAGAACGCTGAGCGAAAGATAGCCTATGCATCCACGGCGTTTTGGTTCACGGTGTCCTGTTATACATTGTTTTTGGCGGTTGTGCTGTCTTTCTCAACCGACCTCTCTTCGCTTGTCATGGGCAGGGCCGACCTGGAATCCGTATTTCAGGTCGGAATGGTCTATATCTGGCTCAACGGGATCTTTTACCTCATTCAAAACCAGTTGCGGTCGGAATTGCGGAGCAAGAGCTACGCGACGGTTAGTCTCTTGGCGACTTGCGTTACTGCTGCAGGCGCCGTCGCCTTAGCCTATGGCCTTTCTTGGGGTCTTGCAGGGATTCTCTATGCCTCGGCCGGCGGCGCATTCGTCGGTTGCGGGGCCGGTCTGTGGTGCTTGCGGACATCATATCGGTTCCATTTTCGCGCGGGTCACCTCTTGGAAATGATCCGGTTCTCCGCGCCGTTGGTCCTGTCAGGAATCGCGGTGTTCGTGAGTCTGTATATTGATCGCCTCATGATCAACCATTTTCTGTCATTAGATGATGTGGGGGTATACGGGATTGGATTTCGTGTGGCAAGTGTGGCGAATGTCGTGATGCTGCCTATTCAGATCGCGTTGACGCCGTTGATCTATGCCCATTATCAAGAGGAGCAGACGCCGAAGCAACTCGCACTCCTGTTTCGCTGGTTTCTTGTACTGGCGTTACTGATGTTTCTGTCCTTGAGCCTCTTTGCCGACGAGATCATCCGTTTGTTTGCCACGCCCGCCTACTACTCGGCCGCGACGGTGGTCGTCTATCTTGTGCCGGCCCTTCTTCTCTCCAATATGTATATTTTCGCGCCGGGAATCGCGCTTGCTGGAAAGACGCGCCTCGTTCTCTACATCAATCTTCTGGGCGCCGTGCTCCACGCTGTTCTGAATTGGTTGCTTGTCCCAGCGCTCGGCATTAGAGGCGCCAGCCTGGCAATGCTTCTTGGCTATGCCTGTGTCTTCGTCGCGTATATGGGCATGAGCCAGCGCTTGTATGTCGTGCCTCACAAGTGGCGAAGATTAGGAGTTTCCGTGATAGGCGTCGGCGTGCTGGCGTTTGGTTTTTCCGACGTCGGAAGCGTGGCCATGAGAACGGCGGCTCTTGTAGGCGCATGCTGCTTCTTCATTGTGACGGGCCTGGTGCAAAACTCAGAGCTGCGGCATGCCGGCAGTTTGTTTGCGCACCGATTTTTGCCGGCAAGGCAATAGATCCCAAGGGCCATGTTCCTTACCGATGGCTTACGATAATTCCTCTTACTGGCGAGGTCTGCATGAGACTCATCCCGGATCTCTCAAGGCGGTCGGCCATCCATGGCTGTCTGAGACGCTGAACACACTGAAATATGAGAGCGAGGTCGATACGTTAAGGGCCTTCCTCGACGCTCATCGCGGATTGCTTACGAACGAAATGCAACCCAGGGTGGCGGACATAGGAGCCGGAACGGGATTCTGGACGGAATTGCTGGAACGCTGGTTCGAGAATCAGGGGAGATCGCCTCTCTTTACCCTGGTCGATATTTCGAGAGGGCCCTTTCACTCATCAAAGAACGCCATCCTACCGTCGAAACCATCTGCACAGACCTCACGACGGTCGATCCGTCCTTTTTGAAGGAGAGGTTCGGACTGGTCCTCAGTTGCTACTGCTTGCATCATCTGCCTCGGATCATGGATTTTCTGAATGGGCTCCGCTTTGCCGCTCGCTCCGTGGCGCCAAACGGAATGCTGCTGATTATGGATCCGATTTTGAATCACCCACATTCTCCGTTCCACAGCCTCACCTTCTCGGACTACCAGGGAAATGGAATGCCGCGCTCCCTTCACGTGATGGACGATATTTTAGAAAGCGAAGGATTTGTCCGCATTGCCTTTACACCGGCGGTGTCGTTCGTGCTCAACGGCAGCATCGATGCGCGCTCGCGACTCGGCTTGACGGCGATGAGCGCATTGTGGAGCGTGCTACAGAAAGTGTATCGTTCCGACCGGGCTACGCAAGCGCTGAGCGACAGCATCAGATTGGCCGATCGACTCCTCAAGCGGCACGCCCTGGCATACAGTTCAAGTCTCGTGGCATACCGAAAGCAGTTGCTGAAAGATTGATGATTCGCCGGGTCATGCTGATTCCTTCTTGGTATCCCGGTTCAGCTGATCCCGTAAACGGCATCTTTGTCGAAGATCAGGCCGAAGTTCTGGCAGAGCGCTTTGAGGTGCTGGTATTCGTGCAGCGTATCTATGGGTGGCGGCAAGTCGCACAAGGTCGCCTTCCTTCTCGTGCCGGATTCGCCATGCGCAGAGGCATCCGTCTCTATGAACAAAGTATTGTTCTCCCTCCACGACTTCCGTATCGTGCCGTGGCGGCGTATTTGCTCAGGCGGGCAAGAGCGGCCATGCAGACCATACTCCACGAGTGGGGATCACCGGATATCATTCATCCCCATGTGGTCTTACCGGGCGGATGGGTCGGAACGCGGCTCGGTCGCCTCCTTAACGTTCCGGTGGTATTAACGGAACATACGGGACCGTTCTCTGCTCACCTGACATCCTCCTCGCGACGCGCACTGGTCCGGGAAACCCTACGGGCAAGCAACCGGGTGATCGCGGTAAGCCCCTCGCTCTCGGATCAGATCAATGCGGTGGACCCATTGCTTAAGATCGAAGTCCTCGGCAATGTCATACCGACTCGATTCTTCTTCCCGGTCGAGGGCGACACTTCAGAAAAGGGAACACCGTTACGGCTGTTCTCGGCTTCTTTGCTTACCAAGGGGAAAGGCTATGAATATTTGCTGCGGGCGGCTCGAATGCTGCTGGACGCCGGCTTTCACCGGTTTCAACTTGTCATCGGTGGAGATGGTCCAGACAGGCCTCGCCTGGACGCGATGATTACCGAACTCAACCTCCGAGAAAACTGCTCCATGGTAGGGATGCTCACGCGGGATGAGCTTCGCGATCGGATGCGCCGGAGTGACCTATTCGTGTTTCCCAGTCTGGCCGAAACCTTCGGCATGGTGATCGGTGAAGCCATGGCTTGCGGAAAGCCCGTGCTCGCGACTCATTGTGGTGGGGCCGACTTTCAAGTCACTCCAAAGACAGGATTACTGGTGAAGCCTGGGAGTGCGGAAGCGTTGGCCGAGGGGGTCAGGCATTTTGCTGAAAAACGGTCGGAGTATTCAGCAGCTGGAATACATGCCGCAGTGGCCGAGCGGTTCGGGGAAACGGCATTCCTGGATGCAGTCACGTGTATCTATCACGATGTGGCAGTGAGAAAGGTTTGTGCATGAAGGGGGAAATGTGCTGGCTTGAGAATGGTTTCGCTTCTAGGGTAGGAGTTAACGAAGCCAGGATTCGACCTATGTCCGAGCGCTTCTTGATGAACACATCGTCCAACCAGTTGGATAAGTCTTATCGTACGTATGGCGACAATTCTCGTTCTCTCATTCACCGATCTGAAACGAGATCCACGTGTCCGCCGGCAGATTGAGGCCCTTCGGACGCATCATGCGGTGATTGCGGCAGGAACCGGCGATCCTGAAATCCCCGATGTGCGGTTCCTTGGCTGTAAGCGTAACGCGCGGACATTCACCGCAAAATGTTTAGAAGGCGTCGAACTGCTCTTGCATCGATATGAATCCCATTACTGGAAAAGGGGACATGTCCAGGAGCTCCGCCACGAGATCAAAGGACTAGCGTTCGACGCGGCGATTGCGAATGATTTAGAGGCCTTGCCCCTCGCTTTGAAGATGGCTCAAGGCAGTTCGGTCATCTTGGACGCGCACGAATATTTCCCACTTGAATTCGAAGACCGATGGTTGTGGCGGTGGTTTTTTGCTTCTTACACTCATGACATGTGTCGACGTTATATGCCGAAGGCTGCGAGAGTCACCACCGTATGTCAAGGAATTGCCAATCGCTATACAAAAGAGTTCGGAGTACGAACAGAGGTCATTACCAATACCCCACACTTCCATGATTTACCCATACGTCCAACAGACGGGTCTGTGATTCGGCTGATCCACCATGGCGCCGCGATGGTCTCACGACGAATAGAACTGATGATCGAACTCATGGGATTTCTTGATGAGCGGTTCTCCCTTGATCTGATCCTGATGCCGGGCAAGTTGGACTACATTGAACGGATGAGATGTCTGGCACGGGGTAAGCCGAAAATACGATTCCTCGAACCGGTGCCTATGGATCAGCTTGTTATCCTTTCCGCACAATACGATATCGGCCTGTTTCTCTTACCTCCTACAAACTTCAATTATGAGATGGCCCTCCCGAACAAATTCTTTGAGTTTATTCAAGCTCGGCTTGCCGTTGCGATCGGACCATCCCCGGAGATGGCCCAAATCGTGCGCGAGTTTGGATGTGGCGTCGTGGCTGACGACTTTGAACCAGCCTCCCTCGCGCGAGTGCTGAATCAACTTACAGCTGTCGATATTGATCGGATGAAAGCCGGTTCCGAACGGGCAGCGAAGGTTCATACTGCTGAACGCAACGCCGAGAAGTTACGTGAAGTCGTGGCCGGCGTACTCGGGGAGCTGTAGCCATGTGCGGCATTGCGGCACTCTTTTGTCCTGATCCATTTCCCTTGGACGATCTTATTCGAAAGATGACCAGGGTGGTTCGCCATCGAGGCCCAGATGGCGAAGGGGTTGTCATCTTTTCGGGTCGGAATTTCGTATCGACACCGTTTGGAGGAGCGGATACTGCGGATGATGCGTACCATTCAAGAATGGCCTATGCGCCGAGGCTGAATAGTGGACCAGTCATCGATGCGGTTATGGCGTTGGGACATCGCCGCCTTGCCATCATTGATCTCTCCGTAACCGGTCATCAGCCGATGTGCACGGCGGATGGCCTTGTGTGGATCACGTATAACGGAGAAATCTACAACCATCTCGAGTTGCGGGGTGAGCTTCAGCAACTGGGGTATGTCTTTGTTTCGCAGAGCGATACGGAGGTGATCCTGCAGGCCTACCTTGCCTGGGGCACGCACTGTGTCGATCGATTCAACGGCATGTTCGCCTTCGTGCTCATTGACCGAATGGCAGGGCGGGTGTTTGCGGCGCGTGATCGATTCGGCGTGAAGCCGCTCTACCTCTGGCGTTCGCCGGAGGGATTGGTCGCCATGGCTTCGGAGATTAAGCAGTTTACGGTGCTGCCTGGGTGGTTGCCTCGAGTCAACGGACAACAGGTGTATGACTTCTTGAACTGGGGATTGTTCGATCACACTGAAGAGACGATGTTCCAAGGCGTCCGTCAGCTCAGAGGAGGCGAGTGTGTAGACGGATCCATCGAGGATCTTCAAAAGACTTTCCCGATTCGCAGATGGTATCAACTGACCCCACGTCCTTTTTTAGGGGACATGAAAATGGCCGCCGACGAGTTTGTTGCGCTGTTTACGGATGCTGTGCGACTTCGTCTGAGGGCCGACGTCCCCGTCGGGTCCTGTCTGTCCGGCGGACTCGATTCGTCGTCGATTGTCTGTGTGGCGAATCTGCTCCTCCGATCGGCCGGAGTTGGATCCCACCAGAACACCTTTTCGGCTTGCGCCACCGAGAAACGGTTTGATGAGCGTCACCATATCGATGTCGTTGTTGGTCACACCAGTGTGAAGGCTCATTACGTCTATCCGGACCTGGGCGAACTTTTTGAAATGCTCGATGCCATGACCTGGCATCAGGATGAACCTTTCGGTTCGACGAGTATGTGGGCCCAATGGAAAGTCTTCGAGCTCGCTAAGAATTCGCGCGTGAAAGTGTTGTTGGACGGGCAAGGGGCTGATGAGCTGCTCCTCGGCTATCATGGGTTTTTCGCCCCGCATTTTGCCGGTCTATTTGCTGCCAGGCGATGGGGGACACTGCTCCGAGAGGTATACGCGGCTAAGCGTCTTCATGAGCTGAGTTATGTCAGCTCCGCCAAATACCTTGCGAACGCAGTCCTGCCTGAACCGTTGCGCCGGCCCTTGCGACGGCTTGTCGGAAAACCGGCGTCGATGCCTCACTGGATCAACCGGGAACGGCTTGCATTCGATGATCGAGATCCCACTCTCGCATACGGCTTCAAAACCACCTCGGTCAATCAGATGGCCCATGCCATGCTGACAGCTACCAGTGTGCCGATGCTGCTTCATTGGGAGGATCGCGATTCCATGGCTCATAGCGTCGAGTCGAGGCTGCCATTTCTAGATTATAGGGTTGCGGAGTTTCTTATGGGCCTTCCCGCTGAAATGAAGTTATGGAACGCCACAACGAAGCAAGTCTTACGTGAAGCGATGAGGGGAACCCTGCCTGAGCCGATCCGCACGCGAATGGATAAAATGGGTTTTGTGACGCCTGAAGAAACGTGGGTCCGCAAGGATGCGTCCGAGCGATTTCGCATTGAGCTGCGCCGCGCTGTCGATGCCTCGCAAGGCGTGCTCAAAGCCTCGGCGCTTGACCATTTCGATGCCGTCATCGGCGGCCGGGAGTCTTTCAACTTCCTCGTGTGGCGAATGATCAGTTTCGGGCGGTGGATGGAGCGGTTTAACGTGGGACCGGCGGTGTAAGCGGAATGAGAGTGTGCTGGTGACACTGCCGACATGACCTTATCGGTCCTGTACCTCCATCCTAGTTCAGCGTTCAGCGGAGCATCTCGAAGTCTTGGAGAGTTGCTCCGTGGGTTACCGGAAGCGGCGGTCCGGCCGCAGGTTGTTCTTCCGCGCGGTCATGCAGCTGAGCTTCTGGAAGCGGAGGGATATCCGACCGAACAGACAGTCGGGATTGCGCAATACGACTGTACGAGGTATGGACACTATCGCGGGCTGCGGTGGCTCATTGCGCTGCGGGAACTCGTGCTGCTTCCGGCCACAGTCCTGGCTTGTATCCGTGCCCATCGTCGATGGCGTGATATTGATCTGATTCACGTCAACGAAATCACCGCCGTGATTGCCGCAGTGATGATGAAGGCGTTGTTCCAAAAGCCACTGGTGGTTCATGTGCGCTCCGTGCAACAGATGACGGGAATTCCCTTGCGGAGACGACTGCTCGAATTTTTGCTCCATCGTTATGCAGATGCCGTGGTTGCGATCGATACAACGGTGCGAGAGAGTTTGCCTTCGGATATGAGTGTGGACGTCGTACACAATAGTTATATGCCGCATGCCGCTTATGCCATTCCACAAGCGGTTGTAGACCTGAGAAATCGTTTCCATAAAGATTCACTGCGAGTCGGAATGATAGGGAATCTTCTTGCCATGAAGGGTGTCTATGAGATTCTGGAGGCGGCGCGTCTTTGCATCGCGAGCGGTGTGAACGTCGACTTTGTTTTGGTAGGGAGTAGTCCGAGAAGACTGTCGGGACTTTCAGGAGCACTGCTCAATTGGCTCGGGTTCTCACATGATTTGGATGGCGATGTTGCGCAGTTCACCGCGCGGAACGGTCTCGACGAGCGTGTGCATCGACTGGGCTTTATGCCGGATGTGCAGGCCATCTATCAGTCCATCGATCTCCTCTGTTTTCCATCTCATCTGGATGCTGTCGGTCGTCCTGTCATCGAGGCTGCCTGGTATGGCGTGCCAAGTCTTGTGGCGGTTGAGCGGCCACGGCCGGATACGCTGGTTGATGGAGAAACGGGATTCTGTATTCCATCACGTGACCCCGAAGCGCTGGCTGCCGTCATTGGTCGGCTGTCCAGCAGGCGGGATGAGGTGACGCGCATGGGGAGGGCGGCCAGAACATTGGCGGAATCGAACTTCGATGCCAAGAAAAACGGACATCTCATGTTGGCGATCTACCAACGTGTTGTGGGCCAATACCGCGAACAGTTTGGCTATTGATGACCGCCGAGACGTCGTTGGGAGTTCTGATCGTTACCCAGTATTTCCGGCCGCATCAATAATCTAGCTCAGAATGGGTTCGGGCGCAACGTCTTGTCGGGATTGCATGAGCCGGCCGCGTATCGTGATTTCGGTCGTTAGTCAACGTCAAGGCGCTCTCATGCGCGAATTGCTGATGGATATCGCTCGGTGCAAAGCCGATGTCCGCATCGTGATGACGTTGAATGTGCCGGAGGAGCTTCCCCTCGACGTCAACGGATATCCGCTTCCGATCGAGGTGATTCGAAATGAGCGGCCCAATGGTTTCGGCGCAAATCACAACCAAGCATTCCATCGCGTCTCCGGCGATTATTTTTGCGTAGTCAATCCCGACATCCGGTTGACCGACGATCCATTCGACAAGTTGGTGGCATGCTTACTTGAGTCCGACGCTTCATTGGCCGCGCCGATGGTGACCAACCCGGAAGGAGGAGTCGAAGACAGTGCGAGGCGGTTCCCAACCCCGTTTCGAATCGCAAAAAAAATCTTTCGTCCGGATCGGCAGGGCGATTACAATCTGCCGTCCAGACCATTCAACCCGGATTGGACGGGCGGAATGTTCATGATCTTTCAATCCGCCGCATTTCGGGAACTCGGCGGGTTTGATGAGCGGTATTTTCTCTATTATGAGGATGTGGATATTTGCGCGCGGCTGCGTCTTTCTGGGCATGAGATTGTCGTATGCCCTTGTGCGCGCGTGGTCCATGCTGCCCGTCGGGAGAGCCATCGAAATCTTCAATATCTGATGTGGCATCTCGCGAGCATCTCGCGATTTTTCTGTTCTCTCGTCTTCGTCAAACTTGCGATCCGAGGGTTCCTATCGAGGCACAACCTGCCGGGTTGATGGTTTGTGATAGGCGGGTATCTTGTTTTTGGATGAGATCGGTTGCGAGAAACCGTCAGGGGACAAAGGGTGAAGGTTCTTGAATGTTTGCAATCGGGCGGGTCCGATGTGCTTCAACATTGGTCCGACATGGGTGTTTGACGTCGGTTGGATGTGCCGTTTCGTGTAGTATAAAAAACGCCGTTGTGACTGGCCGTGGACGAACTGGTACTGATAACTGGTGCAAATGGGTTCGTGGGGTCGGCGCTCTGTCGTCGCCTTAGGGAGATTGGGTGCTTCGTCAGGAAGGCGGTTCGAGACCGAACGAAACTCCTGCAGAAGGGTATAGCTGCATCAGATGATTGTGAGTATGGGGTCCTGCATGATCAATCAATGGAGCATGAAACGCAACAGGCGCTGCAAGGGGTGCGGGCGGTCATCCACCTGGCGGCGCGGGTCCATATCATGACGGACCATGCAGCCGATCCGCTTTGTGAATTTCGCCAAGTCAACACAACTTGGACTGAGCGGCTCGCTCGGGCAGCGGCGGCGGCGGGTGTTCGTCGATTCCTGTATTTGAGCTCGATCAAAGTGAACGGCGAGCAGAGCATGATGCCGTTTACCGAAGAGGATCATCCAAATCCACAAGACCCATATGGCATTTCTAAGTGGGAAGCTGAACGGGCTCTGGCAACTGTATCCTCCCAGACGGACTTAGAGATCGTCATCATCCGGTCACCGCTTGTCTATGGTCCGGACGTTGGGGGGAATTTTCTGCGACTGTTGAATGTGCTGTACAAAGGTATTCCGCTGCCGCTTGCAACGGTCGAAAACCACCGCAGTCTGATCTATCGAGAAAACTTGGTTGATGCCATAGTTCGCTGTGTTCAGGAAACATCGGCTGCGGGGCAGACCTATCTCGTCAGCGACGGAGATGATCTCTCCACCCCTGAATTGATTCGACGACTCGCCAAGGCCATGGGCCTGACGGCGCGTCTCTGGCCGCTGCCCCTCTCCATGCTCCGCAGTTTGGGGCACATCGTAGGGAGGCAGGCGGTGGTTGATCGACTGCTCGGTTCGCTCCAAGTCAACTCGTCTAAAATCAGGCGGGAGTTGGGCTGGCATCCCCCGTTCCCTGTCGACCAGGGTCTTGCTGAAACCGCTGCCTGGTTCCGAGCCCGAACATTCCGTCGAGTCATGGTTTCATAATGGAAAAGGTGAGGTTCGGTCGAGAGATATGGGATCAACCAAAGAACCATTGCTGTGGGTATCAAAGCTTGTCCGTGCTGTCGGATCTCATCCGTATGCTGTGTTGAGAGATCCTGGTCATGATTGAGTGCGCGTAATACCATGCCGATGTCGATCATGATGATTGCCGTTCCTGCTCTTGCCGCCTTTGTGGTCGCTTGGTTGATCACTGACCGGCTCTGTTCACCGAGATCCTATCTTTCTATTCTTGCTCATCCCAATGAACGAACCTTGCATGCCATGCCGACCCCCCAGACCGGAGGGTTAGCCGTCATCGGCAGTGTGGTGATCAGCCTGATTTTGGCAGCTAGTGTGTTGGCGATTACCCAACCCTCAAAGCCTGTGTTGCCAAAAGGTGTGGCGTCGGGGAGTATTTGGATCGTGGTTTCGATGCTCCTCATCTTCGTCGTGTCCTTCATCGATGACTGTGTCGGTCTTCCCGCCGCCCTCCGGTTGGGTGTCCAAGCCGTCTCCGCCTGTATCATTATCGGGGGCGTCGGTTTGGCCTTGTCTTCTATCCCAATACCAGGAGGACCGAACGTCCAGCTTGGGCTAGCCGCAATTCCGGTGAGCGTCCTCGTCCTCCTATGGATGGCGAATCTCTATAACTTTATGGACGGTATGGACGGCTTTGCAGGCGGAATGACGTTTTTTGGGTTCGGATTTCTCGCATATTTCGGGTGGCAGGCCCATTTCCCGGTCATGCTCATCATCGCCACGTTCGTTGCGATGGGCGCGCTGGGATTTCTCACCCATAATTTCCCGCCTGCACGTATCTTCATGGGCGATGCGGGGAGCATTACGATTGGATTCTTGGCGGGGACATTGATGATCCTTGGAGTTCGCGACGGAATATTCGAGTTGTGGGTTCCGGTCATGATCTTCTCCCCATTCATTGTGGATGCGACCGTAACATTGATCCATCGGATATCTGGTCGAAAAAGGATCTGGGAAGCTCATCGCGAGCATTATTATCAACGGTTGGTTCTGAGCGGATGGAGCCATCGCCGGACCGTGCTGGCAGAGTATGGAGTCATGGTTCTGTGCGGAGGACTGGCCGTTCTGTATCATCACTCGACGGACAAAGGGCGGCTCATTGTGCTTGGCGTATGGGTGGGCATGTTTCTTGTGTTGGGGAGACTCGTGAAGAGGTTGGAACTACAACAACAAACCGTTTCTCGTTCCGTTCGGAGTTCAAAGGCGGCAAGCGAAGCAACCAATGTACAGGCAGTGCCTGCCGAAGAATCCCAGAGAGTGACCGTCAAAACATAGCGTGACCGTGCTCGATTCTACCTCCTCCCAACAGAAGAACCGCAATGATTTATTGCGGCTTGCTGTTCGGTTACGCGATGCGGGACACCTTTTTTGTCGCGGCAATTCCGAAATGGAGGATTTATTCAAGGGAAGCATCGATCGGTTCTGCGAAATCGCGATCCGGCTGAGTGAAGCCAAGCGGGTGCTCGATGTCGGGTCTGGACAAGGCCTATTGCTCTCGTTTCTGACCGAACTGGGCCACGAGTGTCATGCGCTCGATGTGAAAGATCAGCCTTCGATGTATCCCGATACGTATGGGAAAGGCATTACGTTTCAGCTTTGCAATGTGGAAGCAGATGCGATTCCCTATCCGGAGGAATCTTTCGATGCCGTGGTGTGTTGCCAAGTGCTTGAACATTTTTCACATTCGCATCTTCCGGCGGTCCGGGAAATGAAGCGAGTGCTGCGGCCCGGAGGGGTGCTGGAGATCGATGTGCCGAATGTCGCCAGTTTCCGTAACCGACTTCGACTGTTGCGTGGCAAGCACATCACCTATGATTATGCCGAGCACTATCTCCGTGCAACCCCCATCCTCTACAAAGGTATGTCGTATTATCCCCTGCGACACAATCGCGAGTTTACCCGAGGTGAGTTGGAGTTGTTGCTGCACTTGACGGGGTTCCAACGATATGAGGTGTCGTTCCTCAAGTCCAGGCGTTACCGCGAGGGGATTGAGCAGATGAAATCGGTGGGCACGGCTGTGAAAGACATGATTCCCTCCTTTCGAAAATCTCTGATTGCCTTCGCCTATAAGTGATGGATTGGCGACTTGACAGACTCCAATCGCAGGCGAGGCGAGCGGCAGGCTGGACGACGACTGCGCTCGGGTTCACCATTCCGATCTGGGTGGTGGCAGACAGTATTCTTGTCGTTCTGTTTGTCGTCTGTTGGGCTGCGAGTGGGGAATGGAGGAAACGAATTCGTCGAATCACTGCGAATCCCGTGGCGATAAGCGCGTTGTTGTTGTTCGGATGGTTGCTGCTGGGAACGCTGTGGGGAATGGGGTCTCTGGAAGAACGACTACTCGCGCTGAAGAAGTATGCCGATCTCTTGCTTATCCCTCTGTTGATTTCTATGGTGAGCGATGTCCAAGAGCGAAATCGCGCTATCTCGGCCTTGGCGGCTTCGTTAGTAGCGACCTTGGCGTTGTCGCTCGTGTTGAGTTTGGGAGTCCTCCCAACCGGTGGGGTTATCGGTTGTGATTCATCTAACCCCTGTGTGTTTAAAAAACATACGACTCATAACGTACTGATGGCATTCGGTGCATTGCTATTCGGCGTGTTGGCCTGGAAGTCGCGAGGCAGATGGATAGGATGGGGATGGGGGCTTGCCTCATGCTTGGCTGTAGGTAATGTTTTATTGATGGTGCAGGGCCGAACTGGATATGTGGTGCTGGCTGGGCTTGCCATCCTGGCCTTTCATATGGCCTTGGGGTGGCGAGGAATACTCGCGGCGATTGTGGCGCTAAGCGTATCATTTTCGATAGCGTACCAGGTTTCGTCTTCATTTCACGAACGGGTGAACCTTGCCCTTTCTGGTGTCACGCAGTGGAATCCCAAGGTGGCTGTAGTGGATGATGCGGTAGGCTGGCGATTGGAATATTTTTATCACACAGCCGAGATCATTCAGGACCACCCACTGATAGGTGTCGGTACGGGAGGGTTTGTTCAAGCGTACCGGGCCCGTACCGAACAAGCCGGTCTAACCGGTCTGGATGTTCCGCCCCATCCCCACAATCAATACCTGTTTATCCTGGCGCAAGTCGGCATCGTAGGGCTCGGTTTACTGCTCTGGCTGTTTGTGCAACAGTGGCGATCGACGCGTCTTGCCGGTGATGCGCCGTATGGGTTGCTTGCCAGAGGGCTGGTGGTCACCATCGCGATCGGCTGTTTCTTCAACCCCTTTCTCGTCGACCATACGGAGAAACTGTTTTACTGCTTGTTCTCCGGCCTGATGTATTCGGGGATTGATTCGCAAGCCGGTACGAAGACATGAGTCTTTCGGCTTATATCATCGCTTTCAACGAGGCGAAGAAGATCGCCGATACCATCAACAGTGTGCTGTGGGCCGACGAAATCATCGTGGTCGATTCCGCCAGCACCGACGAGACGGCTTGGATCGCACAGGACTTGGGAGCTCGCGTCGTCCAGATTCCGTTTCAGGGATTCGGCAATTTACGAAATCAAGCCATCAAAGCCTGTACACATGAATGGATTTTCAGCCTTGACACAGACGAGCAGTGCACCGCGGAGGCCCGGGATGAGATGCTCATGATCCTTTCGGGAACTCCTGCACACGATGCGTACCTTGTGCCGAGACGAAACTACTTCATGGGACACTGGATCAAACATTCCGGCTGGTATCCGAATTTCCGCCAGCCTCAATTGTTTCGAAAAGGCTCCATGAAATACGTAGAATCTCCTGTCCATGAAGGATACGAATTGCTGACCGTCAAACCGGTCGGTCGGCTGGAACATGCGATTTGGCAGATCCCGTTCAGGGACTTTGAAGAAGTTGTCAAGAAAGCCAACCGCTATTCGTCGCTCGGGGTCCTCAAGCTTGCCGATCAACGAGTATCGATGGCGACCGCGTTGTTTCACGGCATCTGGTCGTTCCTCAAACACTATGTGGCGAAGCGAGGGTTTCTGGACGGGTGGGCCGGATTTGTCATTGCCTTCGGAAATCTCGAGGGAACGTTTTATCGGTATGCCAAGCGATTCGAACAGCAAGAGAAATGGTCGCTTCCCACACAGGCGCCTCTTCGACGCCGCGACGACTCACCATCGAAATGAAAACGGCGGTAATCGTGACGACCTACAATCGCCCTGATGCGCTGGCGGTCGTACTGGAAGGGTACTGTGGCCAAAGCGATCAAGATTTCTGGCTTGTGGTCGCAGACGACGGGTCGAAAGGGGAGACGGCTGAAGTCGTGCAGCAATTTGCACGGCGGACGCCGTTCCCACTGACGTATGTTTGGCACGAGGACCGAGGGTTTCGAGCCGCCGCCATCCGCAATCGCGCCGTGGCGTCGGTGGACGCCGACTATGTGGTGTTCACGGATGGCGACTGTGTTCCCTCGCGCCATTTCGTACGCATACATAAGCAGCTGGCCGAACCGGGTTATTTCCTCGGATCGAATCGTGTATTGCTTTCAGCCGGGTTGACGAACCGTGTCCTGCACCAGCGGCTGCCGATTCATGCGTGGAGCGGAATCGATTGGACACAGTCCTGGTTTCGGCGTGAAATCAATCGGGTGTTTCCGTTGATAACACTGCCCGATGCTCCGTTTCGAAAGTGGACGCCGGATCGGTGGAAAGGCATCAAGACCTGCAATCTCTCCGTTTGGCGGACCGACTTGATCCGTGTGAACGGGCTTGACGAATCCTACGAAGGATGGGGGCTGGAGGATTCAGACTTAGTCATTCGGCTTCTCCATGCCGGAGTCAAGCATAAGAATGCCCGCTTGGCTGCGACGGTGTTTCATTTATGGCATCAGGAGCAGGATCGCGGGCATCTCCATGAAAATCAGAAACGACTGAACGATGTGTTGCAATCGACGACCGTCAGGGCCGCTGTCGGACTTGATCAATATGGCTTTGCGTGAAATGGACGGGGCAACTCTCTTGCAGGATCGCTTATTTGACCGGTGTCCTCTCGGTTGTAGCGATGATTTGCAGACGAGCGCGATTATCCTAACCGAAGGACCGCTGCTTCGATGTGCGATGTGCAGCCAACTACTCAGCAGTTGTACTCATGGGCAATATGAGCGAGCGCTGAAGAAGTGGGACTCCTCGAACGGTACAATACCGGAGGCTCAGTCTGCTGCTCGCTTTCAGCAGGTGACTGAGCGGCGGTTGCGTTGCGCTCTCCGTCTGCTGGGTCGATTGTCTCCTCCACCGCTCCGTTTGCTCGATGTGGGCTGCTCCAGCGGAGCGTTGCTTGCCGTTGCGGCAAAGTTAGGATTCTCCCCAAGCGGCGTGGAAATAGCGAGCAAAGCCGCTGAGACGGCTCAGCGTGCAGGCTTTGAGGTATTTTGTGGCATGCTCCATGAAGCCCGCTTTGCTGATGAGGCGTTTGATGTCATCACAGCGTTCGAACTCATCGAACACCTGAACGCCCCGCTTCTCCTGCTGAGCGAATGCCATCGGATCTTGAAACCGGAAGGTGTCCTCATTCTGAACACTCCGAATGCTGGAAGTTGGACAGCCGGTGTCATGAGGGAATGCTGGGATGGTTTTAATCTATCTTCAATGGGCGGTCACGTGAGTTTCTTTTCTCCGCGGTCACTCGCAAATCTGGTTGGGCAATGCGGATTCCGAGTGGAACGTCTTGAGACCAGGCGTGTCAGGTTTGCGGAGTCTCATCAAGTGTCGCCCATTGTATACCGCATACTGAAAATAATGGGGGAAGTGCTCAGCATTCCGGCAAGTCTGCTGAACAAGGGCCACGACATGCTCGCGTTTTTGAGAAAGATGTAAGCTGAGCAAGGTGATTGAAGCCTGGGATTGAGGCTACGGTGGAGATGGCGACAGAGTGAGAGGCCGGATGAAGCGGGAGGTTCATAGTGCTCTGGTTGTCTGCACTCGACGCATCGGGGATGTCTTGTTGTCCACGCCGGTCGTTCGCTCGCTCAAGGTGGCATCGCCCCATCTGATGATCGATATGCTCGTGTTCGAAGGGACTCAGGATATCGTATCGACTAATCGTGATATCCGACGAATCTGGACGATTCCCGAACATCCTCCGCTCGGGACTCATCTGCGATTGCTCCGCTCGATTCGGCGTCGCTATGATCTCGCTCTTTCAGTCCTAGCCGGCGATCGCCCAACCTTTCACACCTGGGTCGCCGGCCGATATCGTGTGGGCACTCTTTTGCCCGACAATAAATCATGGTGGAAGCGGAAGTTGCTGGATGAATGGGTGCCGTTTGATAATTTGACCACCCATACAGTCAGCATGAATCTCCGTCTCCTTGAACAGTTGAAGATCAAGCCGTTTGGGACCCCTGTGGTCAGTTGGGGACCTGAAGATGAAGCATCCGTTCATCGCCTGTTTCCTCGTATGCGGGATCCTCGGCCATACGCCGTGTTGCATGTCTCCCCCAAATTTTCCTATAAGACATGGACCCTAGCCGGGTGGATTGCTCTTGGTCGGTGGCTGATCGACCATGGAATGACGGTCGTTGTAACGGGAACAGAGTCAGCCGAAGCGGGGTACTGTGAGCATGTGATCCAAGGGTTGCCGAATGCGGTCAATCTGGTCGGTCGGGTGACATTGCCGGCTCTTGGTTGTCTCATAGGCCGCGCCGCACTCTATGTTGGAACCGATACGGCCGTCAGTCATATGGCGGCAGCGGTCGGTGTACCGACCGTTGTGCTGTTTGGACCTTCAAATCCCGTGAAGTGGGGGCCCTGGCCAAAAGACTTTCCTCCGACAGCACAGAGTCCATGGCAGAGGCAAGGATCCCAGCGGCAGGGCAATGTGTTTCTCCTCCAAGGCGCAGGGGAGTGTGTGCCTTGCCTGGGTGAAGGCTGCGACCGCCATATCAATAGTCTGAGCGAGTGCCTGCAACAGTTGCCCGTGAATCGTGTGATCCAGGCCGTTGAAACGATGCTGGCGGGAAGGACGTTCCGTGTCCTGACTCGAGGTTGTGTATGAAACAGACTGCGGCAACGTTCTTCCACTTCATCGCTGGGCGATATGGAAACCTAGTGCTTGCTTACCGATCTTTAGTCGTCATCGGCACACAGTTAATCTTAATCCTGGCGGCCAACTTGGCGGCCTTTGAGCTGCGCTTCGAGGGAGACATCCCTCCTGAATACAGGCAGATCATGTGGGACCAGATGCCTGTAGTTGTATTGATTTTTGGTTCCGGCTTATGGGTGTTTGGAATTCAGCGGGGGCTATGGAGGTATGTCGGTCTTTACGACTTGGGAAAGATCATTTTGGCGTCGCTTGTCAGTGCGACGACAGTGTACGGAGTCATCCACGTGGCCGGAGGGATCAAAGAATACCCTCGATCGGTCATTGTTCTGACCGGTGTGCTGAACGGGTTGTACTTGGCGGGCATACGATTGGCCGTGCGGGGGTTTCGGGAGTGGCTCCAGGTCGTCGGTCCGAGTGCACGACGTGTCTTGATCGTCGGCGCCGGAAATGCCGGCGAGTTGCTGGTCAGGGATATGCTGTCCGATGCAAATTATAACTGCCTGCCGGTTGGGTTTGTAGACGATGACCCCATCAAACGCAGGATGAAGATTCATGGTATACCGGTCATAGGGACGATCGGCGAGATCAAGAAGGTGGCGCGTCAGCTAGAAGCGCATGAGATTATCGTTGCTATTCCATCGGGCTCCACGACCGTGAAGCAAAGGATCCTGGCGGCTTCGGAAGGTTGCGCCGTCCCGATCAAGACCCTTCCCGACATCAAGCAGCTCCTTGGAGATCCGGTCTCGTTGCACCAGGTGCGACCGATGAGATTGGAAGATCTGCTGCAGCGTGAGCCGATCCAAACGGATCGCCAGGAACTGCACCCGCTCATCACCGGGAAGACGCTGCTCGTTACCGGGGCGGGAGGTTCGATCGGATCGGAATTATGCAGGCAAATCGCCCGACACAAACCGCAAGCCTTGGTCTTGTTCGAACGCTACGAAAATGCGCTCCATTCGCTTCTGTTGGAGTTACGAGCGGCCTTTCCTGATGTGAAGATTCTCCCCTTCATCGGAGATGTGACCGTGATTGATCGCGTATCGGAAGTGTTCCGACAGACAGGCCCTGATATTGTGTTTCATGCTGCTGCGCACAAACATGTTCCGCTGATGGAACTGAACCCGAAGGAAGCGATCCGCAACAATATCTTAGGAACTCGCGTGGTCGCCGAAGTCGCCTTCAAAACAGGCGTCGATCGATTTGTGCTGATCTCCACGGATAAGGCCGTCAATCCATCCAGTGTCATGGGGGTTACGAAGAGAATAGCGGAGCACTTGGTCCAGGAGTTCAACCACTCCGGTCTTACGAAATTTACGGTTGTGCGGTTCGGCAACGTATTGGGAAGCAACGGGAGTGTGGTGCCCTTGTTCTCCGAACAGATCCACAAAGGTGGGCCGGTTACCGTGACTCATCCGGAGATCAAGCGGTTTTTCATGACGATTCCTGAGGCCGTGCAGCTGGTTCTTCAAGCGAGTGTGATGGGGCGGGGAGGAGAAGTGTTCGTCCTCGATATGGGGGAACAAATCAAAGTTGCCGATCTGGCCAGAAACATGATCGTGTTGGCCGGTTTCGTTCCTGGGAGAGACATCGCCATAGTCTTTACGGGGCTCCGGCCCGGAGAAAAGTTGTACGAGGAGCTGTTCGAGGACAGCGAGCAGGTTGAGCCGACCACTCATCCCAAGATCCATCGAGCTGTGGGAACCCCTGTTCCGATGGGGGAACTGGGAGAATGGCTGAAATCATTGCCGGCGACGCTCCCCAAAAGAGACGAAGAGGAGCTGCTTCAAGATCTCAAACGACTTGTGCCCAGTTTTCAACCTGCATTGCCGCACCAGGTATCTTGAGAAGACGATGAGCGGGGCCGCGAGTATGCACGCAGCGTTCAAATGTCCTACACCAGTATTCCCCTAATCACATGAGTATTCTGGTTACCGGCGGAGCCGGGTTTATCGGTGCCAACTTCGTTCTCGACTGGCTGGCGCAAGATGATGAGTCCGTCATCAACCTCGACAAGCTCACCTACGCAGGCAATCTGGACAATCTTGCCAGCCTACAAGGGGATTCGAGGCATATTTTTGTGCGAGGTGATATCGGTGATACGGCGCTCGTTGATCGACTGCTGGCCGAGCGCCGTCCCCGTGTAGTCATCAATTTTGCCGCTGAAAGCCATGTCGATCGCTCCATTCACGGTCCTGGAAATTTCATTCAGACCAATATCGTCGGCACCTTTCACTTGCTTGGATCCGTGCGGGCTTATTGGGAAGCGCTGAAAGGCGAGGCCAAAGAGTGCTTCCGCTTTCTGCACGTATCCACCGACGAAGTGTACGGCTCATTGACGAAAGATGCTCCGGCCTTCAGTGAAACGAATCGGTATGAACCCAATAGTCCTTATTCAGCCAGCAAAGCCGCCAGTGACCACCTAGTGCGCGCCTACCACCATACCTATGGGTTGCCGGTTCTCACGACCAATTGTTCAAATAATTACGGTCCGTATCACTTTCCCGAAAAACTCATTCCACTCTGCATCCTGAATGCGTTGGCAGGCAAACCGCTTCCTCTGTATGGCGACGGCCGGCAAGTGCGAGACTGGCTGTACGTCAAGGACCACTGCAGTGCCATCCGTCTGGTGCTTGGAAAGGGGCTTGTGGGCGAAACGTATAACATCGGCGGCTGGAACGAAAAAGCCAATCTCGACGTTGTGCAGACTCTCTGCGACATCCTAGACGAACTCCGACCACGTTCCGATGGCAAAAGATATGCCGACCAGATCACCTTCGTCAAAGATCGTCTCGGTCACGACCGCCGCTATGCCATCGATGCGAGCAAACTCGAACGGGAATTAGGTTGGAAGCCCCAAGAGACCTTTGAAACAGGCATCCGCAAGACGGTTGCTTGGTATCTGGATAACCAGAGTTGGGTTGCCAACATCACCAGCGGCGCCTATCGTAACTGGATCGACAAGCAATACGGCACCCGAGCGCGATGAGGATACTGTTAACCGGCAAGCACGGACAGGTCGGTTTTGAGCTCCAACGCACACTGGCTCACTTAGGGGAAATTTATGCCGTGGGTTACGCAGACTGTGATTTAGCCGATGCCTCTGCGATCTCTGCTGTAGTACGGTCAGTCAAGCCCGACTTGATCGTCAATCCTGCAGCCTATACCGCAGTGGATAGGGCAGAAGCGGAGCCCGAATTGGCTCGCGCCGTCAATACTGTCGCACCGGGAATACTCGGAGAAGAAGCGGCGAAGCTGGGCGCGTGGGTTGTACATTATTCGACCGATTATGTGTTCGATGGCACCAAATTAGGTGTCTATACGGAAGATGACCTCACGAACCCCCTCAATGTCTATGGGCGCACCAAAAGAGATGGTGAGATCGCGTTGGAAGCAAGTGGGGCGCGGTATCTGATCTTTCGCACGAGCTGGGTGATTGGAGCGCATGGGAAAAATTTTGTGAAAACGATCCTGCGATCGGCTCTTGAGCGAGAAAGTTTGAATGTAGTGGCGGATCAATATGGGGCTCCGACTTCTGCGGCCTTGCTGGCGGAGGTGACGGCGCAGCTGGTTCGGCAGAGACAGCGCGATGGGGATGAAAACTTTCCCTTCGGCTTGTATCATCTTGTGCCCGGCGGGGAGACGAACTGGTGTGAGTATGCGCGGTTCGTTCTGTCGGAAACCCTTGCTGTCGGCCGATCAGTTAAACTCTTGCCGGATGCCATTCGTGCGATTTCTTCTTCGGAATATCCCACCACTGCTCAGCGTCCTGCCAATTCTCGGTTGGATACCACGAAGCTTCGCCGTTGCTTTGGCCTGGAATTACCCGAGTGGCAAAGCGGCGTCTGGCACATCCTCAAACAAATTCTGGCGGAATCATGAGCGTACGCAAAGGCATCATCCTCGCCGGCGGCTCCGGCACCCGTCTGTACCCGGTGACACAAGCGGTTTCCAAGCAGTTGCTACCGGTCTTCGACAAACCGATGATCTACTACCCGCTCAGTGTTCTCATGTTGGCAGGGATTCGGGACATCCTCATGATCTCCACACCTCAAGACATCCCGCGCTTCGAGCAGCTGCTGGGGAGTGGTAACCAGTGGGGGCTGAATATCCAGTATGCCGTACAGCCCTCGCCCGATGGGCTCGCGCAGGCATTTCTTATCGGCGGATCCTTCATTGGCAACAGTCCCTCGGCGTTGGTGCTGGGGGATAACATTTTTTATGGTCATGATTTTGACAATCTGCTCGGCCATGCCATGGCGCGCACAAAAGGGGCGACGGTCTTTGCCTACCATGTTCAAGACCCGGAGCGGTACGGTGTGGTTGAGTTCGATGCAAAGGGCGACGTTCGCTCACTGGAAGAGAAGCCCAAGCAACCCAAGTCGCACTATGCCGTGACCGGTCTCTATTTTTACGACCATCAGGTAGTTGAGTTTGCCAAGAGCCTCAGACCTTCCCGGCGCGGTGAACTGGAAATTACGGACCTGAATCGCTTGTATCTGGAACAAGGCACACTCAAAGTCGAAATCATGGGGCGTGGGTATGCCTGGCTGGATACCGGCACTCATGAGTCGCTGCTTGAAGCGAGCCAGTTTATCGCTACGCTGGAAAATCGCCAGGGACTCAAGGTGGCCTGTCCGGAAGAGATCGCCTATCGCCGGCGATGGATCGATGGCACCCAGCTTGAACGACTCGCAAAGCCACTGGCCAAAACCGGTTACGGGCGGTATCTGTTTTGCCTGTTAGAAGAAAACGTCTTTTAATGAAGCTCTATAAAACCCTCGACCACTGTGCGCCAGAACATGAGCGCTGCGTCTTCTGGGATAACCTGGCGATTGAGATTCAGCGGCCGTTCGAGGGGCCGCCGGTCCTCTCTGAGAAAGATCGGCAGCGAGCTGCCTTTTTAGAAGCGGAGTGTTTCGAGTGACCAGCGCAACTCGTTCCTTATCTCAGACCGTCAATCCTCATGCCGCGCATGGTGTATCGATTGCGGCCTTGCTGCGGAGCCTCTGGAGGAACCGCGGGCTTATTGCACAGATGACCAAGCGCGAAGTGATCGGGCGCTATAAAGGGTCAATAATGGGGCTGGGGTGGTCATTCCTTCATCCCGTGTTTATGCTGGCTGTCTACACCTTTGTGTTCTCCGTGGTGTTCAAGGCTCGCTGGGGCGGAGGAGAAGAAGAAAGCAGAACGCAGTTTGCCCTTGTGCTGTTTGTCGGCATGATCGTGCACGGTTTGTTTGCAGAGGTGCTGAATCGAGCGCCGACGCTTATCTATTCCAATGTCAATTACGTCAAGAAAGTTGTGTTTCCATTGGAGATATTGCCGGTCGTGACCATGGGTGCGGCATTGTTTCATAGTCTTATCGGTGTTGGAATCTGGCTGGCAACGTTTGCCCTACTCAATGGGTACGTACAATGGACCGCTGTGTTCGCTCCATTAGTGTTGATGCTACTGATCATCATAACCCTTGGCCTGGCCTGGATGCTGGCATCCTTGGGAGTGTTTGTGCGGGATGTGGGGCAAACGATCGGCATCATGACTACGGTGATGTTGTTTCTTTCGCCTGTCTTTTACCCTGTGACTGCCCTTCCGGAGGCGGTTCGACCCTGGCTCCTGGCTAATCCGCTTACCTTCATCATCGAGCAAGCGCGAGCAGTCTTGATCTGGGGGCGCATGCCGAACTGGGTGGGATTGGGAGAGTACGCACTCGTTGCAATTGCCATTGCTTGGGCCGGTTATGCGTGGTTCCAAAAAACACGCAATGGGTTTGCCGATGTCCTTTGACGATATCAAGCCGGTCAAGGTCGTATGGCACGATGGGCATGTCCAAACCGAAGATCGTAGCCACCTCCTTGGGCAGCGACCGGTAACAATATGGCTGACCGGTTTAAGCGCATCGGGAAAATCGACCTTGGCGTTTGCGTTAGAGCGTCGGCTGGTCGATGTCGGCCATGCTTGTTATGTGTTGGATGGCGACAATATTCGGCATGGCTTGAACAAAGATTTGGGGTTTTCACATCAGGATCGAACCGAAAATATCAGACGTATCGCAGAAGTGGCGCGCTTGATGAACGACGCAGGTTTAATTGTCATCACGGCATTTATCTCGCCGTATCATGATGACCGTCAGTTAGCGCGAGAGATTGTCGGCGCAGAGCGTTTTGTGGAAGTCTATATCAGCACGCCCATTGAAACATGTGAAGCGCGAGACCCTAAAGGCATGTATAAGCGGGCGCGGGCTGGCCAACTATCAGGATTTACGGGCGTGAATGATCCATATGAATCACCAGGAACGCCTGTTCTGACGATTGACACGTCGATCGCCTCACCCTCAGAGTGTGCGGGAAAGGTGCTTGCCGAAGTAATTGCGCGCACCGCGGTATCCAAAGGCGAGAAACAGCCCGCGCTCAACGACTCCCAATGAGCGGTGACGATATTGCCATCAAAGTCAGCGGTCTTCACGTCTATTTCAAGCAGGTGAAGTGGCGAAGAGCAAGGAAGTGGAGGAAGGGGTGGTTGTGGATCTGGATGCCGAAGGTCATGTCATTGGGATCGAAGTGCTGAATAGAAGTTCCCGCATCGGCACTCAGGACCTTGTCAATGTCACCATAGAGAATCTTCCTCTTGTGATGGTCGCCGAGAGCTGAGGATTCCCTTCTGTTGTGTTCACTGAACGGTGATGACGCATCCACTGCCACGAAGGGTGTCGGTCGAACAGCGGGATCGGCTGATCCGGCAACTGAGAGATCTGCTCCGGAACAGGCCGGAGATCCTTTTCGCCTTGCTGCACGGGTCGTTTCTTGCGGGCGGCCTGTTCCGGGATGTGGACCTTGCTTTGTACCTTGAGCCAGGGCAATCCATCGGAAGGCATTTCGTGACTATGAGTTGGAACAAGGGGTCCGATGGAGCGAAGGCCCTCGGCCTGCCCGTTGATGTTCGCCTCCTCAACGATGCGCCGGTGAGCTTTCGATAGAATGTCCCCCGGATTGCTCCGTGGCAATCGGCTTGTTTCTGCTGCGGTGGGATTGAAAAAGTCTGGTCATTGACGGCGGGTTGGTTCAACGCCCCAAACAATGACTTCTCAAACAGATCGGCTCATGCTAGTCTGAAATCCGTGCAGGCAATCCCATCAGGTTTGTTGGAGAAAGTCGTGGAGCGGCTGAAAGCCGAGTTTCAGCCGGATGAGATTTATTTGTTCGGCTCACACGCGTGGGGTGTGCCCACCGACGACAGTGACGTGGATCTGATGGTCATTGTCCGTGACAGCTCTGAAAAGACCATCCGACGGATGCAGCGGGCGCACCGCTGTTTGAGTGGTTTGGGTTTTCCCAAGGACGTGCTCGTTCCCACGCGCGCTCAAGTTGACCGCTACAAACATTTGCGGGCTTCCTTGTTTCACCAAGTGCTCGCCAACGGTCGCAAACTGTATGGATGAGGCCGCGCACGAACTCGTTCGCGACTGGCTGACCCGCGCCGACCACGATTTGCAGGCTGCGCGCACGTTGGCGGCAGGGAAAGAACCGTTGCTCGACACGGCAATCTATCACTGCCAGCAGGCGGCGGAGAAGGCGGTCAAAGGATGGCTGCAATCGCAAGATAATCCCTTCCCCAAGACGCACGATATTGAAGTTTTGGTCGCTCAAGCGTCGAAGTTGCCTGGCGATTTCGAGCAATTTGCGAAGGCAGCGGCGGTCTTGACGCCTTACGTCTCGGCCTTTCGTTACCCCGGCGGTGGTTCGGATGAACCACTGCCGTCGCCTGAGGAATTCGGCGAAGCCGTGCAACACGCCGAAACCATTTACAATTTCGTGTTAAATCTGCTCCCGACGGAAGCGCGACCTTGAAACGTGAATCGATAAACACAATGACCGAGGAAGCTGGCTGGCGATTTGCGCTCCGGGAAATCTAGTGCGTCAAAGCTGAGTTGTCAGCCGCACCTCCGGCACGGTGCGCGTCGTCTGTTTGCGACGTCCGTCGAGACTCGATTGACCAAGAGCTCTTGTTTGAGTTCTCACTCCGACAAAACCACTGATCCTCCAGCCAGGCCAGAAATGAATGGTTACCGGTTTCCGGCACAACCGCCAGGTCATCTGGCCGATGCGCAATTGGGAAGTTAGTGCTAGTGTGAGGGCTCTCCTCATCGCCTAGGTCGGCCTCTGGTGGTTCCAAAAGGCATGCAAAGGGTTTGCCGATGTCTTCTGAGAGTCCCGTGAAGGAATCCCCTCTCCCCTCGCCGCTTTTCTCTCCTCTGACGGAAGAGGGCCAGCGTGAGGGGGGGCAATCTTCCTCTCCCTATCAACCCGCATACGTGGCCGACGACGTCGCCATTCGCGTGCAAAACCTCAGCAAGTGTTATCACATTTACGATGCACCGCATGATCGGTTGAAGCAGGCGATCTATCCACCCTTACAAAGATTTGTAGGGAGACCGGCCACAAAATATTATCGTGAATTCTGGGCATTGAAGGATGTGTCATTTGAGATCAAAAAAGGTGAGACCGCCGGCATCATCGGGCGCAACGGCAGCGGCAAATCTACTCTCTTACAGCTGATCTGCGGTACACTTAGCGCGACCAGCGGCACGATAGCAACACAAGGGCGGATTGCGGCCTTATTGGAACTCGGCTCAGGCTTTAATCCAGAATTTACTGGACGAGAAAATGTCTATATAAACGCTTCGATCCTTGGACTCTCTCAAGTGGAAATTGATGCTAAGTATGATGAGATTGTTGCCTTTGCTGAGATCGGCGACTTTATCGATCAACCGGTCAAAACTTATTCCAGCGGCATGTTTGTGCGTCTGGCTTTTTCTGTTCAAGTCAGTATTGATCCTGAAATTCTGGTGGTTGACGAAGCATTAGCGGTGGGAGATGCATACTTTGTGCATCGCTGCATGTTAAGGCTTCAGGAACTGAAAGCCCGAGGAGTAACGATCATATTTGTGTCGCATGCATCACAGACGGTTGCACAGCTATGTGATCGGGCAATCTGGATCGGGGAAGGGCAGATACGGCAGGATGGCGCAGCTCCAGTTGTTGTCGATGGCTATCTGAATTCGCTTTTTGGCTTGCATGCTGCCACCTCGGCAGTTCAAGTGGAGGCTGTCGTAAACGATGCGAAAAAAGGGATGCCGACATTCGAAACCTCAATACCCAACATAGATAAACGAATAGGATCACAGGAAGTGAGCATAGTAGGTATTGGCATATACGACCCATCCGGCAGGCGGGTCGTATGTGTTAATCATGGTAGTAGCGTCGTTCTCAGAATTACGCTGAAAAACAATTCCTGTAGCGATCCAGATCGTTTGATGGTGGGGTATATATTTCGGAACTCACGAGGTCAGAATATAGCTAGCACAAATACCCTTATCGAAGATGCAGCCGTTCCACCTGTTGCCATAGGCGCAATGTACACCGTTTCGATTCGGATTTGCCTTCCTCTTCTGTGTCCTGACAACTATGTGTTCAGCCCTTCGATTGGATATGTAAGCCTCCTGGGCGAACCGGTGGTGACCGACAGAGTGGAAAACGCCATTTTGCTGAAAATAACTGCAATAAAAATTGTTCCTGCAATCATGCGCTTTACTTCCTCGTTTGTCCCCGATGAGGCACAAGGATGAAATATATTATTTGGTAATTAGGGCGAAACGTAACCAAAGAAGCACCGCAAGAAGAGCTTGAAGAGGTTTTCCTTGCGGTGGTTAAACCGATACTCAATTTCCTTCAGATACATCGGGAAGTGATATTTGGACACG
>Ga0134128_10000468_pt1 | contig 56447 bp, 53 predicted proteins | sample KB31754_FD_96462 | JGI IMG/M metagenome (GOLD analysis project Ga0134128, IMG submission 96462) | Terrestrial soil microbial communities with excess Nitrogen fertilizer from Kellogg Biological Station, Michigan, USA - KB3-175-4 | ecosystem: Environmental > Terrestrial > Soil > Unclassified ... | reverse complement strand
GGGCGACCGTGACGCGGCCGCGCGCCTGGTCGGGCGGCACGCGCCCAAGCTCTTGACCGTGGCGCGGCGGATGCTGGCGAGCCAGGCCGAGGCCGAAGATGTCCTGCAGGAGGTCTTTCTCAAGCTGTGGACCCACGCCAGCCGCTGGCAACCGGGGCGGGCGAAATTCGAGACCTGGCTTTATCGGGTGATGCTGAACCAATGTTATGACCGGCTCCGCCGCAGGCCTACCCAGCCGCTGGAAGCGGCAGCCGATATGGCGGATGAGGCGGCGTTGCCGGACGCGGGCCTGGAGCAAGCGGCGCTGGGGCGGGAAGTCGGCCGGGCGTTGGAGAGCCTCCCCGAGCGGCAGAAGGCGGCCATTTTGCTCTGTCACTTCCAGGGCGCCAGCAATATCGAAGCGGCGGAAATCATGGATCTGTCCGTTGAAGTTTTGGAATCGTTGCTGGCGCGAGGCCGCCGCACCTTGCGCCTGGAACTGGCGCATCTGAAGGATTTCTTGGGAGAGGGATGATGAGCGAAGACATCTCCGATCGGCAATTCGCGGAACGGGCGCTGGCGCGCCTTCCAGCGGATCCGTCATCGCCGCGCCTGGAAGTGGCCCTGCTGGCCACCTATGACGCCTGGCGGGCGGAACGGGGAAAAGGGCCTTGGACGGCGCTCAAGGCGGGCTTATGGGAGTTCGGCCAGGCGATCTGGCCGGGTGCGCCGCTCTGGGTGCCGGCGGCGGCTTTCGCCGCGTCGCTGCTGGTGGGCGTCCTGTTGGGCGCGTCCTTGCCCCCTTTGAGCGAGAGGGAGCCGCAAGGCTTTTCGCTGGAGCGGACTGAGAATTTCAGCTTGCTGACGGATGCGCAGCAGGAGGATCTCTGACATGGAGCAGCCCAAGCCCTCGCGCGTGCGCACCACGCTGTTGGTGATGTCGCTGTGCCTGAATGTGGGATTAATCGGGTTGATCCTGGTGGGCCTCGGCCGCGTCGGCACCGGCTTTATCGCCCAGCCCGGCGTGATGGCGCCGGCCCAGATCGCGCGCGGCCTTCCGCCGGAGCAGCGCGGGAAGATTCTCGACATCGTGGCCGAACATCGCGACGCCATGCGCGAAAAACGTGAGGCGGCGCGGCGCGCGCGGCTGGAGGCGTTTCGCGCTTTCGCCGCGTCCACCTATGTGCCGGGCGATTTCGCGCAGGCGCTCGAGCGGGTGCGGGCCGCCGACGCGGCGCTGGAAGAAGAAGCCGTGGCGATGCAGCGCGATGTGATCAATGTGTTGACGCCGGAAGAGCGTGCCCGGATCGCCGAACGCGTGCGCGAAAGACGCGGCGCCGCAAGGCCCTGGCTCAGGCGCGTGATGCGCGGCGACGGCGCGGAGCCTAGGCCTTAGCCCGCGGCAGACGCACTTCCAACACGCTGCCTTCGCCCGGGCGCGAAGAGAGCCGCATTGCTCCACCCATCCGCCGCGCCAACTCCATGGCGATGGCAAGCCCCATTCCACCGCCCGTGAGGTGGCCCTTGCGGTCGAAGCGCTGAAAGGCGCGGCCCGCCTTGGCGCGCTCGGACGCAGAGAAGCCCGCGCCGCTGTCGCGCACCAGCGCCACGCCCGCGCCTTCTTCCAGGCGCACATCCACGAGCACCCTGCCGCCTGCCGGAGTATAAGACAGCGCATTGGCGATCAGGTTGGAGAGGGTCCGTTTGACGGCGAGCGGATCAGCCATGACCTGGACCGGCATGGCGAAGCCGATGTCGAGTGCGATGCGCCGCGAGAAAGCGCGGCCCTTATGCTCGTCCACCGCCGCTCCCGCCAGCGCGGCAAGCTCGACGGTTCGCGGCTCAAGCGGGTAACGGCCCGCCTCCAGATTGGCGAACTCCAAAATGTCGCCGATGCGGGTGTGCAAGGCGCGCCCGGCATCTGCGATGTCGCTGGCATATTCGCTGTATTTGGCGTTCCCGGTGGGACCGAACAGGCCCTTGGCGATAACCTCCGAGAAGCCGATCACCGCATTCAGCGGCGTGCGCAATTCGTGGCTCATATGAGCGATGAATTCGGATTTGGAGCGCTGCGCCTCGGCGGCGGCGCGCTCGGCGTTGGCCAGCCGCACCATCAACTTGGCCTCGATCGGCCGAACCGTTTTGAGGCTGCGAAGCGCGTGCGCCGCTTTTTGGTGCCGTTCGAACGTGCCCACGAAAAGTGCGGCCAGCCAGCCGCCGGCAAAGGCGGGGCCCAGAATGACGAAGATGTAAAGCGGCAGCAGGGCGCGCCAGCGGACCAGGGCGCCGTCGGTGTCGGTTTGCGTGACCGCGGTGAGCGGCCAACCCGCAATTCCATGCTGCTGGTTCGCGGCGGCAGGTTGCCAGTCCGCGCCGCTTGCGAGCGGACCCTTGCCCGAGAGCAGCGCCGCCCGGCGCAGCAGCGACTTCGGCGCTAGCGCGGTGGAATCGAACAGCACGGCGATGGTCTGGTCGTCGTCCCGGAACGCCAGACCGATCTCCGGGCCGAATGCGAAAAGCGTGCGCGGACCCTTGAAGGTCGGCGCGGGCGGCAAGGCGCTGAGCGGCTTCAACGCTGACGTCAATTGGCCGGCGCGGAAGATCGCAATGTTGCGCAGTGCCGGATCGGCGGGCCGCGTCTCCGGATTGCGGGCGAAGGTCAGGCCGTCATTCGCCAGCCGATCCAGCGCGGCGCCGACGATGTCTGCCAGATCGCCTGCGCGTTCCCCCTCGAAATAGGTGGCCTGATTCACGGCATGGGCACGGTCGAGCCGCAGCGACAGCACCGCCGCCGCGGCGAAGCTGCCGCAGATCAGGGCGATGCAGAGAGGCACCATCAGGCGGACATTGCGGAAGACATGGCGGGGCAAGGGCAAGCCCGCGATCTCCCAAGGTCCCAACAAGGCGCGCAATTGCGCCATCTCCTGCCCCCAACGCGAATCACCGATTCGCTTCAAGGAGTATGCGAATCAGCGAGTCGGTGTCTATGGAGTTAAGAAGGACTTAACGGTCGCGCAGGGGCAGAATGCCGGAGCCGAGACGAACTAGTGCTTGTTGAAGCTGGGTCATGGTCTTCGCCTGGCCTAGAGGCCAGGCTCTCCCCCTTCGGCGCGTAGCGCGCTGGAGCGGAGGGCGAGCAGCGACAGCGTACGAACGTAGCACGCTCTCAAGCGTGCGAAGGCCGGAGGGGATCAACCAAGAATCTTACTTCCCACTTCGAACAGGTTGGGCGAGAGGCCCTTCTGCGCCAGGATTGTTTCCAGTTCCGCCCGCATCTTCTGCTGACGGGCCGGATCGTAGCGCCGCCAGCTTTCGAACGCGCCTGCCAAGCGCGCCGCCATTTGTGGGTTGATGGGATCGAGCGCCCGCACCACCTCGCCCAGCAGGCGATAGCCTCCGCCCGAGCCGTCATGAAAGCGCAGATGATTGGCACCGAAGGCGCCGATCAGGGCACGCACCCGGTTGGGATTTTTGAGATCGAAAGCGGGATGCTTCATCAGCGCGCGCACCGACGCCACGGTGTCGGGCAAGGGTGCCTGGGCCTGGAGGCTCATCCATTTGTCCAGCACCAGAGGATCGGAGCGGAAGCGGTCATGGAAATGGGTGAAGACCTTGTCGCGCAGCGGGCTTTCCATTCGGGTCAGCGCCGCCAGGCCCGCGATCATGTCAGTCATGTTGGTGGCGGTATGGTAATGCGCGTCGGCCAGGCCCGCGGCTGCCTCGTCATCGGCGGAGGTCAGATAGCGCAAGCATGCATTGCGCAGCGCTCGTCGCCCGGCCGATGCAGCGTCCGGCGAGAAATCGCCCGCGTCGCGCATATGCTCATAAAGCTCCGCCAGTTTTGGGCCATGGGCATGCGCCACGGCACGGATCAGCGCCAGGCGCGCGGCATGGATGGCGTCGGGATCCGCCGGGCTTCTCATCGCCGCCAATTCGCTTTCCGTCGGCGGCATCAACATCTGGGCCGCGAAGGCGGGATCGCGCGGCGCCTTGTCGAGCACAAGACCCAGGGCGCCCAGATAATCGGTATTCTGCCCAAGGTTATCGAGCATCAATTCAGCCGCCAGCGCCTGGCCAGCTTCCCAGCGGTTGAAATCGTCACCATCCGCGCCCATCAGCACGGCACGATCCTGGCGGCTCAGCTTGGTTTTGAAGATGGCGGGCGCAGAAAAACCGCGGCCCAAAGACAAAAGCGGTTCTTCCGCCACATCGACGAACAGGAATGTCTGGCGCGCCTCGCGCAATTCCAGCACACGGCTTTCCCCGCCCTGTTCATTCTCGCCATCGAGCGTGAGCGGCAGAGCGTTGCCGTCATGTCCGACAAGGCCAAGGCGCACGGGAATATGCATGGGCTGCTTGTCCGACTGCCCCGGCGTCGGTTTCAGCGCTTGCGACAAGGTGAGCGCATAAGTTTGCGCTTTGGGATCATAAAGGCCTTCGGCGCTGACCGTCGGCGTGCCCGCCTGGCGATACCAGAGGCGGAACTGGGCAAGATCGCGGCCCGAGGAATCCTCGAAGCATTTTACCCAATCCTCGACCGTGGCGGCTTCGCCATCATGACGTTCGAAGTAAAGATCGGTCGCCTTGCGATAGGCGGCCGGCCCCACCAGCGTCCTCAGCATACCGATGACCTCGGAGCCCTTCTCGTAGACCGTGGCGGTATAGAAATTGTTGATCTCGATATAGCTCTGCGGCTGCACCGGATGGGAGAGGGGCCCGGCATCCTCCTGGAACTGGCGCCCGCGCAGCGCCCGCACATCCTGGATGCGCTGCACGCCATGGCTGCGCATGTCGCCCGAGAAGCTCTGGTCGCGGAAGACAGTGAGGCCTTCCTTCAATGATAATTGGAACCAGTCGCGACAGGTGATGCGGTCGCCGGTCCAATTGTGGAAATATTCATGCGCCACCACGCTCTCGATGCGGGCATAATCGTCGTCGGTGGCGCTTTCCGGCGAGGCCAGCAAAACCTTGTCGTTGAAGATGTTGAGACCTTTATTCTCCATCGCGCCCATGTTGAAGGCGGAGACGGCCACGATCATGAAGATGTCGAGATCATATTCGCGGCCATAGGCCGCTTCGTCCCAGGCCATCGCCCGCTTGAGGGCGCCCATCGCGTAAGTGGCGCGGGGCTCGTTGCCATGCTCGACATAGATGGCAAGCGCCACTTCGCGCCCCGACAGGGTCGTGAAATGGTCATGGATGGAGCCCAGATCGCCCGCCACCAGCGCGAAGAGGTAGGACGGCTTGGGGAAGGGGTCGTGCCAGACCGCGAAATGGCGGCCGCCGGGCAGCTCGCCCGCCTCGCGGCGGTTGCCGTTGGACAGCAACACCGGATATTGCTCCTTCGCCGCCTCGATCCGGACGGTGAAGACGGAAAGATTGTCGGGTCGGTCGATGAACCAGGTGATGCGGCGGAAGCCTTCCGGCTCGCATTGGGTGCAGAACATGCCGCCGGACTGGTAAAGTCCCTCCAGCGCGGTGTTGGTGGCGGGTGCGATCTCGCACACGCTTTCCAGGACGAAACGATCAGGCACCTGCGCCACGATGAGCGTCTTTTCGTTCAGCCGATAGTCGCTGCCTGTGAGCGCCTTGCCGTCCAGCCGCAGCGAAACGAGTTTCAACTCTTCGCCATGGAGCACCAACGGCGCGTCGGCGCGCTTGCGCACGATTCCGAGCCTGGCGGTTACGCGCGTCACTTGCGGGTCCAGGGCGAAATCCAGATGCACAGTCTCGATGCGGAAATCGGGCGGCTGGTAGTCGGCGAGATGGATGGCGCGCGGTTCTTCGGTACGCATGAGCGGTCCAGGCTGAGGGGCCGCCTGTATAGCCGCATCCGCCGCAGCCTTCACCTGAAAATCAATAGACCCGCAGAATAGTCATGTCAGGGCCGCTGGCCACGGTTTCGTACGCCTTGCCATACGCGGCCAGGTTTCCCTCGAAACTCTTGTTCCAGGCAAAGAGGCCGTCGCGGGGGCGGTGCAGAATAATATATTTCACGTCCGCCGCGCGCAATTGGCGGCTTTGCGCGGCCATATCCTTGATCTCAAGATGATCGGCGAGCGTCGGCGCCAATTGGCGCGCGACGACGCCTTGGGCGACTGGCCGTCCGTGGCAAGCCTGCTGCGCCATGTAGAAATTGTCTTCGCTGTAGCCGAAAGGCAAATCGAGCACGGCGAAATTCCGGGTCTGGTCCTGACTCAGAACCGCCAATTCGGGCGCGCAATTGAGACTGGCGGTTTCCAACCGGGTTGGAAAGAAATCGAGCAGCACCAGGAAAAGCGTGGCGCACAGCGCCGATCCGGCAAGCATTGACTGCGGCCGTTTGCGCGCGGCCGTGGTCGCCATGGCGACGCCGATGCCCAGAAACATATAAACCAGAACCATGGCCCGGGCCGGTGTGCGCACATTGGCGAAAAAGGGCAATTTGGAAATGGCGATCGCAGGCATGTGAACCGGGAGCGTGCGCCCCAGCCAATGCAGCGCGTCGCCACTGGCGAGTATGGCGAAGAAGATCATGCCGCCCAGCGCGTACCAAAGCACCAGACGCTCGCTTTCGCGCGCCCGCCAAAAACCCCACGCCAGCAAGGCGAGATTGGCGAGACCAAGATAGGCGCTGATTTCCCAGCTATTGCCGGTGAATTTGTCGAACAGGTCTTTGCTTAGAAACCAGAGGGCATGGGTGGGCGGGAAGGCGGTGTAGCCGAGAAGATCCGCCACATAGACGTTGCCGCCCTGTAAATAGGCGCTGTCGCGGAAGCCGGACGCAACCATGGGCAGAAGAAGTGGCGCGAGCATCAGGGCGGCACCGGCGAGACAAAAAGCGGGCGCCAGCAAATTCCAGCCGCGAGGCCAGGCATGGTGATGAACCCGCTGATAGAGAATGTGGAAGGCCAGGAAATAAAGGCCGTAGAAAAGATAGTACCAGCAGGACAAGGCGCTAAGCGCATAGAATAGGATGGCGGCGGCGAGCCAGCGATAGCTTTCGCGCTTCAGCGCCTGAAGATAGCAAAGCACGAAGCAGGGCAGGAATTCGATGCCCGCGACATGGGCATGATGCATGACTTGGGCGATGTGCCAGGGATTGAAGGCGAAAATGAAACCGCCGACCGCGGCGCCCAGACGGCCTGCACCCAGATAGCGGCACAAATAAAAGGCGCCGGTGGCGGCTAGTGGAAAAGACGCCAGGTTGGTGAGATTTTGCAGCAGGGTAAGCGTGGCGAGCGAGGTGCCGAAAATCCGGCTTAAGCCCCATACCGCGAAGACCTGCGGATAGGCGAAGGAATGATAGTAAAGCGAAACGCCTTCCGGGGCCCGGATCAGGCTAGTGAAGAAGAAAGCGCCTTGATGGCCTTTCGCCGCGTACCAGCTGTTCCAAAAATCCTGGAAATTGTCTTCGGGCGGGCCTAGCAGCGCTGACGACAGATGCGGCAGCACCTGCCAGAAGAACAGGGTGGTAAGGGCTGCATATCCAATCAGCACGGTGGCGAAAAGAACCAGCCGGCGCATGCCTGCGAAGTCGAAGGGTACCGCACCGGCCTGATGGGGATCCAGGTCGATGGCGCCCGCCAGTTGCGCTGCAGTGGATGCGATCGTCTCGTCGATGGCCGAGCCCATGGTTTGGGCTTCAGCCCTGACCCTTCACATGCGCGAGGATGTCCTGGGCGCTGTGCGCGAGCTGCGCCAACTCGTTGGGCATATCCTCGCCCGATGTGCGCGCCCATGAGACGAGGTTTGTGGCGAAGGCGGCAAGCTGCGGCGCGCTGGCGATCAGGCGCGCCTGCATTTCGACATGCTGGGGATTGAGATCATATTCGGCGCCCGGCACGCGCCAACCGCCCCAATCGGTGTCGCCTGTCACCACCACCGGATAGGTGCCCGGCACCGGATGGCGCGAGCAATCTTCGGACGGCTGCCATTTGTTGCGCGCGCGGATCACCCGCCAACGCGGACCGCCATTGGTGGGCAATTCCGCTACCGGCTCTTCGCTTTGCAATTCCTCGGCGGAGAATTCGCGACCCAGGCCGACATCGTAATGGACGCGGATCGGCTCCTCGATACCCTTGGCCCAATGCGGCACGACATGCTCGATCAGAGCCCAGGTTCCCACCGGCTTCACATAGACGCGCTGATTCTTGTGGAACTGAGCTTTGGCCATGGATCGATGTTCCCGACGACAGGCCGAGAGTAGAAAAGCGCTGTTAAGTCCCGGTTAAGGCCACCGGCTGGCTTTGAGGCATTGCCGCCTTTATCCTGGATTTTGCCGCTTTTTTCGGAGCCCTTTTGGAAAGTCCCTGCCTCAAGATCTGCACCTATGAGCCGGGCGCTGGCCTCTGCCTGGGCTGCGGCCGCCGTCTGCCGGAGATCGCGGGCTGGACGGCGATGAGCGATGAGGAGCGGCGGCGGATCATGGCGGAGCTGCCGGCGCGTCTCGCCAAACTCAAACAGCCGCAGACTTGACGAGCCAGTCGAGTTCGCCGCGGAGCTTCACATTCTGTCCGATGACGATGATCGAAAGCACGGGGCACTGTTCGGCGGCGCGGCCAAGCCCCGCAAGATCGGTCACGATCACGGTTTGCTCGGACCGCGCGGCATTGGCGATGATGGCAACGGGCTCATGGCTGTCCCGCCCGGCCGCCATCAGCTGAGCCGCGATCGCAGCGGCATGTTTGTGCGCCATGTAAAGCACCAAGGTGGGCGATGCCTTGGCAAGCGCGCGCCAGTCATGCGGCGGCAATTGTCCATCCGCGCCATGGCCTGTGAGGAAAGTGACGGATGCGTTGGTGTCGCGATGGGTGACGGGAATGCCGGCGTACGCCAAACCGCCAATGCCGGCCGTAATGCCCGGCACGATGCGAAATGGAATGTTGCGCCGTGCCAGCTCCCGCGCTTCCTCGCCGCCCCGGCCGAAGACAAAGGGATCGCCACCTTTCAAGCGCAGCACGCGGTGGCCCTGACCTGCCAAGTCGGCCAGCAATTGGGAAAGGTCTTCCTGGTTGCAGCTGCGCACACCGGCGCGCTTGCCGACGAAAATTCGCCCCGCACCAGGCTTCGCCAGCCCTAGCAGGGTTTCATCCACCAAGGAATCATAAAGAATGAAATCGGCGCTTGCGACGGCATGAAGACCAAGCGCCGTAATCAAGCCCGGATCGCCGGGGCCCGCGCCCACCAACCAGACCCAACCGGGCAGGAAATCGGGTAATCCCAACCTGGCGGCGATCGCTGTCAAATTATTGTCCATGTCCGATCATATAAAAAGTCGAAATCACAACATGGTGATTTGCGGAACGGAGCGCCAGCCGCCCGCGTTGCCGCAGAGGTGAAGAAGGCTGAAATCCCGACCCGGCGAGGCGGACATGACAGAAAAAGTGGGCGAAACCGTGCGCGACAGCGGCGATTATCGCTGCGAACGCTGCCACAAGGTCACGCGCATGACCAAGGGCGCCTTGATTCAGCCCTGTCCGCACTGTGGCTATGACACCTTCGATATCTCCAATCCCCGCTTCGAAAAAAGGGACGGAAGCCTGGGTCCGCATGAGCCGGGTTGAGAGGTCGGGGCAGGGCGGTTAAAACCGCCCGCACCCTTTTGGAGCCCCAATGCTCAAGCCCCGTTCCGACCTCAAGCCCAATACCGCCGAATATGAAAATCTGCCGCTGGTGACGCCCAACGGCTTTCGCGAATATGACGCGCGCTGGCTTTTCGGCAAGGAACTCAATCTTCTGGGGGTGCAAGCGCTGGGGCTCGGGCTGGGCACTTATCTGCATCAGATTGGGGTACAGCCCAAGGTCGTGACCGGCCACGATTTCCGCTCCTATTCGCTTTCCATCAAGCAAGCGCTCACCATCGGCTTGATGCGCGCGGGCTGTGAAGTGCATGACATCGGCCTGGCCCTGTCGCCGGTCGCCTATTACGCGCAATTCGCGCTCGACTGCCCTGCCGTCGCCATGGTCACCGCCAGCCATAACGAGAATGGCTGGACAGGGGTGAAGATGGGCGCGCAGCGGCCGCTCACCTTCGGGCCCGATGAGATCAACGCCATCAAGAAGATCGTGCTGGAAGGCTTGGCCCAAGAACGCGCCGGCGGCCGTTACGTCGCGGTGCCCGACATGCGCGAGACTTATCTTCAAGCGGTGACCAAGGGTCATAAGCTGTCGCGGCCGATCAAAGTGATCGCGGCCTGCGGCAATGGCACGGCGGGCGCGTTCGCGCCGGAAGCCTTGCGCCGCATCGGCGCCGAAGTCATCGGCATGGACACGGACCTCGATTTCACTTTCCCCAAATACAATCCCAACCCTGAAGACCTGCATATGCTGCACGCCATGGGCGACGCGGTGAGAGCCCAAGGCGCGGATCTCTGTCTGGGTTTCGACGGCGACGGCGATCGCTGCGGCGTGGTGGACGATACCGGCCGGGAGATTTTCGCCGACAAGATCGGCGTGTTGCTGGCGCGCGATCTCTCGGCGCAGCACAAAAACGCGCAATTCGTGGTCGATGTGAAATCCACCGGCCTCTATCTCACCGACCCCGTGCTGAAAGAGCGCGGCGTCAAGACCGATTACTGGAAGACTGGTCACTCCTATATCAAGCGCCGTACCGCCGAGTTGAAAGCGCTGGCGGGCTTCGAGAAATCCGGCCATTTCTTCTTTAACCCGCCGGTCGGCTATGGCTATGACGACGGCATCGTGGCGGGCATTCAGGTGCTGGAGATGCTGGATCGCGCCGGCGGCAAGCGGCTGTCAGCGCTCTATGACGGCCTGCCCAAGACCTATGGCTCGCCCACCATGGCGCCGGAATGTCCGGACGACAAAAAATACAAGGTCGTGGATGCGCTCACCAAGGATTATTCCGATCTCGCGGCCCAAGGCGGCAGTTTGCTGAGCCAGAAGATCGTCTCGGTGGTGACCGTCAATGGCGTGCGGGTCACTTTGGCCGACGGCACCTGGGGTCTGGTGCGCGCGTCCTCCAATAAGCCCTCCCTGGTTGTGGTGGTGGAAAGCCCGGTCTCCGAAGCGAATATGCGAGCCATGTTCGCCGATATCGATGGGCGCTTGGCAAAACATCCGGAGGTCGGTGCTTACGATCAGAAGATCTAAAGGCGCTTCTTTCGGACTCGCATTTGGCTTGCTAGTCTCCCGCCGCGATTGAAGGCGGGGACGGGCATGCGGCGCACTCTTCCGATTCTGGCGATGTCATTGCTGGCAGGGGCGGCCAGTGCCCAAACCAATTCGTCCGCCAATTCGCCGGGCCCGCAGCCGGCACCTTTGCCGCCTGCGATTGCTGCGCCGCAGGATATTCCCTATCCCAACGGCCCCATCCAATTGTCGGTGGATGTGACGGAGCCGGCGCAAGGCATCATGCGCGTGCATGAAGTCATTCCGGTCGCCAAGTCGGGGCCACTGACTTTGCTTTATCCAAGTTGGTTGCCCGGCAACCACAAGCCCAGCGGCCCGATCAACAAGCTTGCCGGTCTAACCGTGCATGCCGGCGGCCAAATCGTGCCGTGGCAGCGCGACACGGTGGACGTCTATGCCTTCCATGTTGACGTGCCCAATGGTGCGAAGGAAGTCACGGCGGATTTCGAATATCTGTCGCCGGTGGAAGACCGCGAAGGCCGCGTGGTGTCCACCGATGTGATCGTCAATCTGGAATGGAACGCGGTGGTGCTTTATCCCGCCGGCTATTTCGCCCGACGCATTCCGGTGCAGGCGGAGGTGAAGCTGCCCGCGGGCTGGGGCATCGGCACGGCGCTGGAAGGCGAGAATGGTCACTTCAAGACCACCACACTCGAAACGTTGGTGGATTCGCCGATATTGGCGGGCAAATATTTCTCGCGGGTGGATATCGACCCGGGCGCCAAAGTGCCGGTGCATCTGGATATCGCCGCAGACCGGCCAGGCCAACTCAAGATCACGCCGGAGGAACTGGCGGCGCACAAAGCGCTGGTGCAGCAGGCCTACAAGCTCTACGGCTCGCACCATTACGATCATTATGACTTCCTGCTGGGGCTTTCCGCGCATGTCGGTGGCGAGGGGCTGGAACATCACCAGTCCAGCGAAGACGTCACCACCGAGAAGTACTTCACCCATTGGGACAAGACGAGCGCGGGCCGCGATCTTCTCGCCCATGAATACACGCATTCCTGGAACGGCAAATTCCGCCGCCCGGCCGATCTGTGGACATCCAACTATAATGTCCCGATGCGCGGCAGCCTGCTCTGGGTTTACGAAGGCCAGACGCAATTCTGGGGCTTTGTGCTGGCGGCGCGTTCGGGGCTTTGGACCAAGCAGCAGGCGCTGGACGCCTATGCCGATCTGGCCGCGCTTTACAGCACCCAGGCGGGGCGGCAATGGCGGCCGCTCACCGACACCACGCTCGATCCCGTCATTTCGAACCGTCAACCGCTTCCCTGGCGCAACTATCAGCGCAGCGAGGATTATTACAACGAAGGTCTGATGTTGTGGCTGGATGCCGACAGCCTGATCCGGGAGAAGACAAAGGGCCAGAAATCCCTGGACGATTTCGCCCGCGCCTTCTTCGGTATCAATGACGGCAGCTTCGTGCCCGTCACCTATACTTTCGACGATGTGGTCAAGGCTTTGAACGATGTGATGCCCTATGACTGGGCGGGCTTTCTGCGCGCGCATGTCAACCAGCTGGCAAAAGCGCCGCTCGACGGCATCACGCGCGGCGGCTACCGGCTGATCTATACCGACAAGCCGTCGGAACGCGATCAGTCCAGCGACGGCCGCCGCAAGCAGGACAGCTTCGCTTATTCCATCGGTCTGGTGTTGAGCAACCGGGGCCGGGTGAGCGACGTGACCTGGGAAGGGCCTGCCTTCAAGGCGGGGCTGACGCTGGGCAGCGAGATCATCGCCGTCAGTGGCGTGGAGTATGATGCCGACGAGCTGAAGGACGCCATTACCGACGCCAAGACCGATAAGGCGCCGATCCAGCTTCTGGTCAAGAACAATGGCGCCTATCGCACCGTCTCGATTCCTTATCACGACGGCTTGCGTTATCCGCACCTGGAACGGATACCCAATACGCCGGCGCTGCTGGATGCGCTGATAACGGCGAAGAAATAGTCAGGCGGCTTCGCGCTCGCGCGACACCAACGCCAGGGCATCGCGCAGAACAATGATGCCCGCGTCGTCGCGGGTGGCATGCTCGCTCAGATGGCGGCGGAAGGCGCGCGCGCCCGGCCGGCCATTGAACAGGCCCAACATGTGGCGCGTCATGCTGTTCAGCCGCACGCCTTCGCGCAATTTGCGCTCGACATAGGCGCACCAATTCTCGAGCGCGGCGCCAAGATCGCAAGGCGGAGCGCCAAAGAAGCGGTCGTCGACATCCAGCAGCATGGCCGGGCTCTGATAGGCGGCGCGGCCCAGCATCACGCCATCGACATGGGAAAGATGCGCTTCCGCCTCGTCCAGGCTTTGGATGCCGCCATTGAGGATGATCTCAAGCCGCGGATTTTCCCGCTTCACGCGATAGACCAGGTCATAGTTCAGCGGCGGCACCTCGCGATTTTCCTTGGGCGAGAGGCCTTGCAGCCAGGCCTTGCGGGCATGCACGGCGAAACGCGTCACACCGGCATCGGCAGAACACGCGATCAATCGGCGAAGGCTTTGTTCGGGGTCCTGGTCGTCCACGCCGATACGGCATTTGACCGTCACGGGAATCGACACCGCTTTGCGCATGGCGGCCATGCAATCGGCGACGAGTTCCGGCTCCTGCATCAGGCAGGCGCCGAAGCGGCCCGACTGGACGCGGTCCGAGGGGCAACCGACATTGAGATTGATCTCGTCATAGCCGAAATCCTGCGCAATGCACGACGCTTCGGCGAGCGCCGAAGGATCGGAACCACCCAACTGTAAGACCACGGGATGTTCGGAAGCGTCGAAGCCGAGAAGCCGCTTGCGATCGCCCCGCAAAACCGCGTCCGCCGTGACCATTTCGGTATAGAGCAGCGCGCGTCGCGTGAAGAGCCGGTGTAACACGCGACAATGCGTGTCCGTCCAATCCATCATGGGCGCGACGGATATGTGCCGATTTATTTCTCTTCGCGGAAAACCGGAAGACATGTTCAATTTCGCTTGATCCCGTAGCATCGCGCTGGTCTGATCTTCCATGCCGAACCGGCATTAAGGGCATTTCGCCGCCGGACACGGCACCCAATAACAGCTGAGGATATCTCGGTCCAGCATCACCTAGCCCGCCAGAGGAGAAACCCAAAGATGTTGTATCATCTTGATTTCCGTGTCGAATATCCGGCATCCATGTCGCAGAAGGACCTTTTCTCGATCTGGGCTCGCGAAGCGGAATCCGCCATCGGCGCGAAGAAGGCGGGCATCGTAATCGACCTCTGGAAATGCGTGGGCTCAAGGCGCGTGATCGCCATCGTCGATGCGGACGGCCCGGACATGCTCGATCAGATATTGCTCGATCTGCCGATCATGAAAGAACATGGGCAACATGTGCAGGTCGAAGTGACGCCCTTGCGCCGGTATGAAGATTTCGCCGCGGACGTTAAAAAGCGGCTGGTATAGCGTCGTCGCAAAAGAGAGTTAAATCATGACAGGCGTTTCTACCCGGATGAAAGCAAAAGCGGATGATTTTTACGCGCTCCATCATGCCCCTGGCGCTTTCATAATCCCCAATCCCTGGGATCGGGGTAGCGCCCGGATTCTGGCGCATCTGGGCTTCAAGGCGCTCGCCACCACCAGCATGGGCTATGCCTTTTCCATCGGTCAGCGCGACAACAGCCTGACGCGGGAACAGACACTGGCCAATGCCGCCGATATCGCGGCGGCGACCGAACTGCCCGTCAATGCCGATCTTGAGAACGGCTTTGGCGATGCGCCCGAAGATGCGGCGGAGACCATTCGCCTCACTATGGCGACCGGCATCGTTGCCGGCTCAATCGAAGACGCCAGCGGACACGACGAAGCACCGATCTATGATCTCGGCCTGGCGAAAGCGCGGATCGAGGCGGCAGTGGCGGCGGCGCGCGCGCTGCCCTACAGATTCACCTTGACGGCGCGGGCCGAGAATTACCTTTGGGGCCGGCCTGACCTGGGCGACACGATCAAGCGGCTGCAGGCTTATCAAGAGGCTGGCGCGGATGTGCTTTATGCGCCCGGCCTTAAAAGCCGCGAAGACATCGCCGCGGTGGTTTCCTCCGTCGACAGGCCGGTCAATGTAGTGATGGGACTGGCGGGCGCGCAGCTCGGTCTGGAGGAATTGTCGAAAATCGGCGTCAAGCGCATCAGCCTTGGCAGTTCTCTGCAACGGGCCGCGTTGGGCGAATTCGTGCGCGCCGCGCGCGAGATGCAGGATCAGGGCACCTTTACCTTTGCCGCCAAGGCCGCCCAGCCGAAGGAGATGACGGCAATTTTCGAGTCCTTTCGAGCTAAGTAAGCGCCGCGAGTTCCATTTTTTCCAAAGTGGCGCGGTCGGCGATCGCCTCGATGCCGGCGATGCGATCGCCCGCAATGGAAAGTTTAAGCACCATCATCAGGCGGCCGCGCGGCGCGACGACCACGCCTAGCGCGCCATCGATAAGGGCCGCGCGCGCCGCCTGCGCCCGGCCGGCGAACATTTTGGCGATTTCCTCCGCGCCCCGCATCTCGGGCGGGCTCTTCATGCGCTGCGTGGCGGCATCGGCGTGGAACACCACATCCGGGTCGAGCACGGCAAGAAGGCCTTTCAAATCGTTGCTGCGTGAAGCGGCCAGGAAGGCGTCCGCCACGGCGCGGTGTTTGGGCGCTGCCGCAGCTTGCGTGTCCGCGCCGCGTACCCGGCGCCGGGCGCGGCTGGCAAGCTGGCGCGCGGCGTCGGTCGAACGCTCGACGATGGGCGCGATGTCCTCGAAAGGCAGGGCGAACATGTCGTGCAAGACGAAGGCGATGCGTTCCGCGGGATCGAGCCGGGTGAGCACCACCATCAGCGCCAAACCAACCGCCTCGGCCAGCATGGCTTCCTGCTCCGGATCGGATCTGGCGCGCGGGGGCTGACCTCGCCTTTCTCCAACGGTTCCTCGCGACGCGCTTTGCGGGCGCGCAGCATGTCCAGGCAAACACGAGCAACCACAGTGGTCAGCCAGGCCGGCGGATTGTCGAGGCCGGAGATTTCGCTGGCGGCAAGCTTGAGCCAGGCTTCCTGCACCGCGTCTTCGGCCTCGGCCAGGGAACCCAGCATGCGATAGGCCATGGCCCGCAGTTGCGGCCGCTGGGCCTCGAAAGTCGCCGCCAAGGAATTTTTCTCGTCCATCGGTCACATCCCGCCTTCGGGTTTCGTCAAGGTATGACGGATCAGGGCCATCCGATGTGACAGCGGCCCACCATGCAACAGGAGAAAAATCATGCAAGCCCGAATGAAAAATCCCGCGATGGTGTTGCCCGATGCTTTGCCCGCGATCCAGGCGCTCTACGGCGCCGCGGCGAAAGGCGGCGTTCCGCCGGCGGTCGGCGCCCTGGTTCATCTGCGCGCCAGCCAGATCAATGGCTGCGGCTATTGCGTCGATGGCGGGGTCAAGCACGCCAGGAAAGCGGGCGAGACCGAAGAGCGCCTGGCCGCGGTTTCGGCCTGGCGCGACACGCCCTATTTCAACGACGCCGAGCGCGCGGCGTTAGCCTTGTCGGAGGCGGTGACGCGGCTCGCCGATCAGAGCGATCCGGTGCCGGACGCAATCTGGAACGAGGCGGCGAAGCATTATGACGAGAAGGGATTGGCCTCGTTGCTGCTGGTCATCTCGATGACGAATGTCTTCAACCGGCTCAATGTGGCGACGCGGCAGGTGGCCGGGCCAGCCTGGTGAAGACCTTCCGGCCTGGTGGCGGGTACGCTAGGGTCCGCGCGGCCAAGGCGGAATCGGCGCATGCGGGGGGAAGAGAGGATCGAAGGCGCCGCGCCGCGACTGTGGCGCTCGATCCTCGCCGCCGCCGCCGGCAATGTGCTCGAATGGTATGATTTTACGGTCTACGCCTATATGGCCCCGTATATCGCCGCGAAATTTTTTCCCGGCGACGATCGCGTCGCGGGGCTGTTGGCGGTCTTCCTCACTTTTGGGTTGGGCTTTCTGGTGCGGCCACTGGGCGGTATCCTGATTGGCCGGTTCGGTGACGTCAGAGGCCGCAAAGCGGCGTTGCTTCTTACCTTGGTGTTGATGGCCGTGGGCACCGCGGGCATCGGTCTGATCCCCGGGTATGACAAGATCAGCGGGGTGGCGCCCTGGCTGCTGGTCCTGTGCCGCCTGGTGCAGGGCTTTTCGGCGGGCGGGGAATGGGGAAGCTCCACCGCCTTCATCTATGAATGGGCGCCCAAAGGCCGCCGCGCCTTTTTCTCCAGCCTGCAGCAATCCAGTGTGGCGGGCGGCATGCTGCTGGGTTCGGCCATCGCGGCTCTGCTGGGCACGATGCTGAGCAAGACGCAGATGAGCGATTTCGGCTGGCGCCTGCCATTCCTTCTGGGCGCCTCGATCGTTCCGGTGGGCTGGTATCTGTGGCACTATGTGGAAGAGACGCCGGTTTTCGTCAGCGGCACGACCGCGCCGGTGACGATAGGCGCCGGCGCCGGCTTGGCCGTGAAAGCCGGCGGCATCATTGTGATTTGGACCGTCGCCTATTACGCCATCCTCACTTATATGCCGGTGTTCACGGCACAATATTCGAAGCTGGGCGCGTCGGCCGCGCTGTGGTCCAATGCGCTTAGCCTTCTGGTGCTGGCCGTGACCATTCCGTTCTTCGGCCGATTGGCCGATCGCATCGGCCGCAAGCCGCTGCTTCTGGCGGGCGCTATCGGCTTTACGCTGCTGTCCTATCCGCTGTTCCTGGTGATCGTGAACAGCGATGGCATGCTGCCTGTCGTTTTGGCGCAGATCGTGTTCGCGCTGATGACTGCGATTTATTCCGGCAGCGCGCCGGCGGCGGTGACCGAGATTTTTCCCTCCGCCTCGCGGCTGTTGTGGATGTCCACCGGCTACAGTTTGACGGTGGCGCTATTCGGCGGCTTTGGGCCTTATATCGCGACCTGGCTGGTGAAGCACACGGGTTCGCCGCTTTCGCCGGTTCTCTACATATCCGCTTGCGCTCTGCTGTCGCTGGCGGTGATCGCGCGCATCAAGGAAACCCGCCATGACGGATAGGTCGCCAGAGCCCCAGCCATCAGAACCCTGGCAATGGCTCGAGGCGCATTGGCGAAAGCTCATTAACCAGGCGCGTGCCGGCCGCGCGCTCCGGCCCAAGGCTTGGCCCGATGGCGCGCGCTGCGCTTTCGCTTTGTCCTTCGATTCCGATCACGAGACCAACGAATTGCGCGATGGCGGCAAATCCATCGGGCGCATGTCTTGGGGCCAGTATGGCGCGCGGGTGGGCGTGCCGCGTATTGCCGCGCTCCTGGCGCGCCACGATGTGCGCGCGTCCTTCTATGTGCCGGCGGTGTCGGCGCTGCTTTACCCGGACGAGCAGCGCAGTCTGACCGCGGCGGGTCACGAGATCGGCATCCATGGCTGGATCCATGAACTGAATTCCGGGCTCACCTATGAGCAGGAACGCGATCTGATGTTGCGCGCCTCCGATACGCTGGCCGACATCACCGGAAAGCGGCCGGTGGGCTTGCGCACGCCGTCCTGGGATTTCAGCCCTTGGACCTTGCGCATCGAGAAGGAGATGGGTCTGCTCTATGACTCCTCTTTGATGGCGGACGAGGATTGTTACGAACTTTTGCTGGACGGCGAGCCCAGCGGCGTCATCGAGCTTCCGGTGGAATGGGTGCGCGACGACGCAGTCTATTTCATGATGAACCGCTTCCAGGCCCAGCGGCCCTATACGCCGCCCACCGATGTGTTCGACATTTTCCGCCGCGAATTCGACGCGGCCCATGCGGAAGGCGGCCTGTTCCAACTCACCTGCCACCCGCACATCATCGGCTATCGCTCGCGCATCTGGATTCTCGACGAACTGATCCGGCACGCCCGGTCAAAAACCGACGTCTGGTTCGCCACCCATGAAGAGGTAGTTCACTGGGTCAAGGCCAACGCAGCCTGACCAGCGCGCATCTTTTCGGGAACATTTCCCAGCTTCCGCCATCCAATGCCATGAAGGGACGTGGTTCCCACGGAGGACAAGATGCTGACCCGACTTTTCTTCGCCGCGCTGCTCCTGGCACCTGGCATGGCGCTAGCACAGGCCCAGAAACCGAACGACGCTCAGATCGCCCACATCGCCTACACTGCGGGGGTGTTGGATATCGCGGCCGCCAAACAAGCCTTGAGCAAGTCCAGCAACGCCGAGGTGAAAGATTTCGCCAATCAGATGGTACGCGACCACCAAGCGGTGAACGACAAGGCCCTGGCTTTGGTCAAGAAGCTCAATGTGACGCCCCAGGACAATGCCACCAGCCAGTCTCTGAGCTCGGCGGCGGAGGCCAAGCAAGCCGAACTGGGCAAGCTTTCTGGCGCTGCCTTCGATCGTGCCTATGTTGCCAACGAAGTGGCATATCACCGCACGGTCAACGGCGCTTTGAAGGGCACGCTGATCCCCAATGCCCAGAATGCAGAACTCAAATCGCTGCTTGAGACCGGGCTGACGCTTTTTACGGCGCATCAGGAACATGCCGAGCATCTGGCCCAGACCCTGGCGAAATGACAATCCGCACAGTGGGCATCGGCGCGTTGCTTCTGGCCAGCCTTCTGGCCCACCCGGCCCAAGCGGCGCGCTATGTCATCGAAATCCGGGACATGGCGTTTGCTGCGCCGCCGGAACGTCTGAAAGTGGGCGACACGATCCATTGGGAGAACAAAGACATTTTTCAGCACACCGCCACAGCCCGGTCGGGTTCCTTCGATCTGGACCTGCCGCCTGGCAAAGGCGGCGACGTCATCCTGAAGAAACCGGGGGAGCTGACTGTGTTTTGCCGCTATCATCCCAACATGACGTTCAGGCTCTTGGTGGAGAAATGACCGCGTGAAGCAGGTGGTCCTCGATTATGCGGCGATGCCGGAAAAGCTGCTTCTGCGCCAAGCGCAAGCGGGCGATCGCGAGGCTTTCCGCGCCATCATGCAGCGCTGCAACCAGCGCCTGTTCCGGGTGGCGCGTGCCGTGGTGAACAATGACGACGAAGCCGAAGATGTGCTGCAGGAGGCCTATCTTCGAGCTTTCGTCGCCATCAGTGATTTTCGCGGCGAAGCCGGTATCGCCACCTGGCTGACCGCCATCACCTTGAACGAAGCCCGCGGCCGACTGCGCCGTCGCCGCCCCACCACGGATCTGAGTGTCATGGACGAAGTCGGCATTCGCGTCATACCGTTTCCTGCCCTGGCCGAGAGCCCCGATCCAGAGGCCGAAACGGTGCGCGCCGAGATGCGCCGCTTCCTGGAGCTGGCGATCGACGCTTTGCCGGAGGATTTCCGCCTGATCTTCATGCTGCGCGACGTGGAAGGCTGCTCGGTCGAGGAGACCGCAACCCAGCTCGAAATCAACCCCCAAACCGTACGGACGCGGCTGTTCCGGGCACGCCACATGCTGCGCCAGGACCTGATAGCAAAACTAGCCGGCAACATGGAGGGCGTGTTTCCCTTCCTGGGCGCGCGCTGTGCCAGGATCACCGGACGGGTTTTGACGCGGCTTTAGCGCCGCCCGTCAGCGCTTGGGCGCGACCTAATTGAAATGCGCGCCCTGCGGATCGACGGCCTGCACCACCCATTGCCCGCCCGGCACCTCGATGGGGCCATTGACGATCTGGCCGCCCGCCTTGGTGATGCGGGCCGTACCGGAATCGATGGCATCAACGTTGAAATAGTAACCCCAATGCGCCACCGGCACTTGCGGTGGCTTGGTCATCATGCCGCCGATGGGATGCGCGCCAGCCGCGAAGAGCTGATAGATGCCCATCGGGCCCATGTCATGGGCTTCCGCCTTGGTCCAGCCGAACATCTTGGAATAGAAGGCAAAGGCGGTCTGCCAGTCCGACGCCATCAATTCATTCCAGCCGACTGTCCCCACAGTCCCTATAGGCAAGGGCGGCGGCGCCTCCATCAAGCCTTTGGCGATGTAGAACGGCGCGCCTTGCGGATCGGCGACCATGGCGAAGCGGATAACGCCGGGCACTTCCTGGGGTCCCATGAAGGCCCTGCCGCCTTCTTGTTTGAGGCGCGCCAGACTCTGATCGACGTCATCGACGGAAATGTAGCCCAGCCAGCCGGGACGGGCGCCATGCTGCGCCATGTCCGGGGTGATCGCCAGCATACCGGCGATGCCGCGGTCGCCGACATTGAACAGCGTGTAAGGGTTTTCGCCGGGCGCTGGCGTGGCTTTCCAGCCAACCACGTCGCCGTAGAATTTCTCCGCCGCCTTGGTGTCGCTTGTCATCAATTCGTGCCAGAAAAATTGACCGGGCATGGGATCCTCCTGGGGCGCTGGGCCCGCGATTATTCGGCGGCGATGTCGTACTCGTCGTGACGGCGGACGAAGCTTAGCGTGCCGGTCTCGTTGCGGCCAAGTGGGGCGCGGTCCAGGATCATCAAGGTGCCGATGATCTGTTCCGGGCCGCGCGCATAGCTGGAATAGGTATGGAAGATCTCGCCTTTCTCGTTCTTGAAGAAGGCGCTGAGGCCGGGCAGCTCGTCATTGGCGCGATCTGACGGTATGCGCGCGAAATTGTAATCCACTGCGCCTTCGGCCAGTTCCTGCTTGTCGAAGGAGACATGGAAATCATGGTTGAAGCTTGTTCCCGACGAGGACACCCAGGGAAATTTCCACCCCATGCGCTTCTTATAGGTATCGATCTCGGCGATGGGGGCGCGTGAAACCGCCACCCAGGTCACGTCGTGATGATTGAGATGCGGCAGCGCGCCGTCGATATGATCGGAAAGGAAAGAACAGCCGGGGCAGCCGGCCTTCCAGCCCGGGCCCAGCATGAAATGATAGACGATCAATTGGCTGCGCCCGGCGAACAGGTCGCTGAGTTTCTTTTTGCCCGCCTTCGTCTCGAAAACATAATCCTTGTCGACCTTGACCCAGGGAAGCGCCAGCCGCGCCGCATTCACCGCATCGCGTAGATGGGTCTCTTCCTTTTCCTTCTCCAGCAGAGCCTTGCGCGCTTTAAGCCATTCTTCCTTGGAAACGATAGGGTGCTGCATGGCGGATCCTCCTTGTTTCATTCAAGCCAGGGGACAGGTTGATGTCAACCTTTATGCTTTTGTGACACCGGCGCCGGATTGCGAGCGGCGGTTCCACCTTATTCGTGGTGCTGCAGGCCCTTGTTGATCATCTGGAAGAAGACCGGGACGAAGAAGATCGCCAGGACGGTGGCGGTCAGCATGCCGCCGATGACGCCGGTGCCGATATCGTTCTGACTGCCCGCGCCGGCGCCCGTCGCCATTGCCAGCGGAAAGACGCCGGCGATGAAGGCGATGGAGGTCATCAGGATGGGGCGCAGCCTTAGCCGCGCCGCTTCCAGTGCCGCTTCACGAGCAGTCATGCCGTTCTTCTCCGCTTCCACCGCGAATTCCACGATCAGAATGGCGTTCTTGGCGGACAGACCGATGGTGGTAAGCAGGCCGACCTGGAAGTAGATGTCGTTGAACAGGCCCCGGAAGGTGGTCGCGGCCAGGGCGCCGATCACGCCCAGCGGGATTACCAGCATCACTGACAGCGGGATTGCCCAGCTTTCATAGAGCGCCGCCAGGCAGAGATAGACGATCAGGATCGAGAGCGCATAGAGCGCCGGCGCCTGGGCACCGGATTGCTGTTCCTGATAGGAGAGGCCGGTCCGCTCATAGGCGATGCCCGGTGGCAATTTCTTGAAGATCTTGTCCATGACCTGCAGCGCGGTGCCCGAGCTCACGCCCGGTGCGCCCTGGCCCTGGATTTCGATCGAGGGAAAGCCGTTGTAGCGGTTGAGCGTGAGCGGTCCCATTCGCCAGGAGGCGCGTGCAAAGGACGAGAAAGGCGCCATCGTGCCGGTCGATGTCCGCACATACCAGCGGTCCAGATCGTCCGGCGTCATGCGGTAAGGCGCATCACCCTGCATATAGACGCGCTTGACGCGGTCGCGGTCGATGAAATTGTTCACGAAGGAACCGCCCCAGGCCGCCGACAAGGTGGCGTTGATGCCGGTGGTGGAGACGCCGAGCGCGTTGGCTTTCTCCTGATCGATATCGATGTGAAGCTGCTGGGAATCGTCCAAGCTGGCGGGGCGCACCTGCGCCAGCCCATGCTCCTGCATCGCCATGCCCAGAAGCATGTTGCGGGCCTGGATCAAGGCTTCATGGCCAAGATTGGCGCGGTCCTGCATCTGCAGGTCGAAGCCGGTCGAAAAGCCAAGTTCCGGCACGGACGGAAACACCAGCGGAAATACTTGGGCCTCGGGATTTCCGAAGAAATGCATGAAGGCGCGCTGCGCGATCGCTGCCGCGGTGTTCTGGGCGCCGGGACGCTCTCTCCAATCCACGAATTTCGTGAAAGCGACGCCCGAATTTTGGCTGACGCCCGCGATGGGATTAACGCCCGCCACCGTGAAGGTGAGATTGACGTTCTTCTTTTCCTTTGTGAGATAATAGTCCGTGACTTGATTGGCCACCGACAGGGTCTTGGCCTGGGTCGCGCCGGTGGGCAGGTTGATCAAGGTCATGATGAAGCCTTGATCCTCGTCCGGCAAAAAGCCGGTGGGCAGGCGATAGAACATCACGCCCACCCCGACCAGGATCAGCGCATAGACCGCCATCATGATCCTGGAATGGTTCAGGACCTTTTCCAGATTGTGGCGATACCAGGCGCGGGTGTGCTCGTAGCTGTTGTTGAACCAGTTGAAGAAGCGCCCCATTAGGCCACCGTGATGGGGATGCTCGCCGGCTTCTGCGGGCTTTAGCAAAGTGGCGCAGAGCGACGGCGTCAGGATCAAGGCCACGAAGATCGATAACGACATGGCCGAGACGATGGTGACGGAGAATTGCCGGTAGATCACACCTGTCGAGCCGCCGAAGAAGGCCATGGGCAGGAACACCGCCGTCAGCACCAGGCCGATGCCGATCAAGGCGCCGGTGATCTCCTGCATCGAGCGCAACGTGGCTTCACGCGGCGGCAAGCCTTCCTCGCGCATGATGCGCTCCACATTCTCCACCACCACGATGGCGTCATCGACCAAAAGGCCGATCACCAGGACCAGCGCGAAGAGGGTCAGTGTGTTGATGGAGTAGCCGGCCGCGGCCAGGATGCCGAAGGTGCCCAAAAGCACCACCGGCACGGCCACGGCGGGCACCAGGGTGGTGCGCCAGCTCTGCAGGAAGACATACATGACCAGGATCACCAGCGCGATCGCTTCGATCAGGGTCTCGACCACGTCGCGGATGGAAAGCCGGATGAATTCCGTATTGTCGACCGGGAACGCCACTTTCATCCCAGGCGGGAAGGTGGGCTCCAGGGCTTTCACCCGCGCCTTGACTTCATCCACCAGCTTCAAGGCGTTGGCACCTGGCGCGGGCATAAGGGCGAAACCGGCGGCGGGCACGCCATTCATGAAGCTGGCGATGGCATAAGTATCGGCGCCAAGTTCTACGCGCGCCACGTCGGACAGATGGACCACCGCGCCGTCCGGCGTGGCTTTGAGAATGATGTTGCGGAACTGTTCGGGCCGCTGAAGCTGCGACTGGGCCGTGACGGTCGCGTTCAAGGCCTGACCGGGCACGGACGGCAAGCCGCCGATGGAGCCTGCCGAAACCTGGACATTCTGCGCCTGGATGGCGGACGACACGTCGGAAGGCTGCAGCGCATAATGCTGCAGCTTGTAGGGGTCGAGCCAGATGCGCATGGCATATTGCGCGCCGAAATTCTGGGTGTTGCCCACGCCGGTGACGCGCGCCAGCTGGTCTTGCATCTTGGATGTCATGAAATCCGAGATGTCGATATTGGTGTAGCGGCCCGTGGGATCGTACATGGCCACGACCAGCAGAAAGTTCGTCTGGGCCTTGGCGACCGTCACGCCCAGCTGTTGCACCTGGCTGGGCAATTGCGCCACCGCCTGCTGCACCTTGTTCTGCACCTGCACCTGGGCAATGTCGGGATTGGTACCGGGCGCGAAGGTCACGGTGATCTGCACCGTGCCGTCGGAATTCGACGCGGACGAGAAATAGAGAAGATTGTCGATGCCGGTGAGCTGCTGCTCGATCACCTGGGTGACGGAATTCTGCACTGTCCTGGCATCGGCGCCCGGATAGATGGCGGTGATCGCCACAGCCGGGGGTGCGATGGTGGGATATTGCTCGACCGGCAGCGAAAAGGCTGCGATGCCGCCCGCCAGCATGACGACGATGGCGATAACCCAGGCGAAGACGGGACGGTCGATGAAGAAGCGCGATAGTGACATGGGCGCTCCTTATTTGGCGGGTGCTGCAGGCGGCGCCGGTTCGGCCTTTGCCGGCATCGGCGTCACTTTCATGTCCGGCCGGATGCTTTGCAGGCCTTGCACGATCACCTTGTCTCCGGCCTTCAGGCCGTCGGTCACCTGCCAGTTGCCGCCGATAGCGCGGCCGGTCTTGATGGACCTGAGGCGCGCCATGTTCTGATCATCCACCACCAGCACCGTGGGTTCGCCCTTGGGGTCGCGGCCCACCGCCAGTTGCGGCACCAGAATACCGTGCGGATCGATGCCTTCATTGATCGTGGCGCGCACATAAAGACCCGGCAGCAAGACGCCATTCGGATTGGGGAAGAGGGCGCGCAGCTGCACGGCGCCGGTCGTCGGGTCCACCGTGACATCGGTGAATTCCAGCTTTCCCTTGAGGGGATAGGTCGTCCCATCTTCCAGGGTCAGAGTCACTTCAGCGCTGAGCGGGCCGTCGCGATTGATCTGGCCTTTCTCCGCGGCATTGCGCAGCGCCAGCAGTTCGGAGGAGGACTGGTTGATGTCCACATAGATCGGGTCGAGCGTGGAAATGGTATCGAGCGCACCGGCCTGATTGGCGGTGACGAGCGCGCCCACCGTGACGAGCGAGGCGCCGATGCGGCCATTGATAGGCGCGACGATGCGAGTATAGGCGAGGTTGATGCGCGCGGTGTCCAGATTGGCGAGCGCAAGCTTGTAGGCCGCCTGCGCATCGTCATTGTCCTGGGGCGAGATGGCGCTGGCTTTCAGCAACTCGGCGTAACGCGACGCCTTGACCTTGGCGCTGGAAAGCGTGGCGGCGGCGCTATCATAGGCGGCCTGATAAGGTGCGGGGTCGATCTGATAGAGCGGCTGGCCGACCTTGACGGTGCTGCCTTCCACGAACAGCCGCGCCTTGATGATGCCGTTCACTTGAGGCCGGACTTCCGAAACAGCGGTGGGATTGGTGCGGCCCGGAAGCTCGGCGATGAGCTGGACGGGCTGTTCCTTAACCGCGATGAAGCCGGCCATCGGCGTCATCTGCGGTTGCTGCGGCCGACCGCAGGCGGCCAGAACCGCCGCAGCCATGATCATCACCGGAATAATGCGCGACATGAATTCCCCTCAACTACCAGTCAGTACCGGTCCCCGATTGGGCGCTCTCCTACCAGAAGCTGCGCCGAACCCCAACCTGTCGCAGGGGCAAAAAAGCCCCGACAGGCTCGCCTTTACGCATGTTTTACATAGGTGGGAGCCCACACATTTTAAGGGCCGCCCGTACAAAAACCGCATCTTTACAGATGTTTTACATAGGCGCGGCGGCAGCGGCGGAAACAGGGCCGTCCTGCCAGAATTTCGTGACCATCTTCTCTAGCACAGTTGCATTTTCGATTCGACAAAGTGTGGCTTTCGCCTCACGCCGTGTTGCAGACGTGCCGAAGGGCGCGTTTTCGACATACCAGCCAAGATGTTTGCGAAAAACTTTGAGGCCCAGGGCATCGCCGTAGAATTTCAAGGACGAGCCCAGATGGTCGAGCAAGATGGCAAGGCGACCCTTTCCGTCCGGTTCTTCCAGGATTTCGTCGCCGGCCAGCGCGGTTCCCAGGGCGGACGCGATCCAGGGGCGGCCGTAGCTGCCGCGCCCGATCATTACCGCATCGGCGCCGGACTGGGCCAAGGCCGCCTTGGCCGAGGCGAGATCAACGACATCGCCATTGACGATCACGGGAATCCTCACCGCCCGCTTGACCTCTGCCACCGCCCTCCAATCCGCGTTGCCTTTGTAGAATTGCTGGCGTGTGCGGCCATGCACGGTGATCGCCTTGACGCCCAGCTGTTCGGCGCGGGCCGCGATCTCGGGCGCATTCTTCCAATGTTCGTCCCAGCCCAGCCGCATCTTGAGCGTCACCGGCCGTGTCGTGCCTTCGACCGCTGCCCCGATCAGGCGCGACGCCAAGGCTTCGTCCCGCATCAAGGCCGAACCGGACAGCGCGCCGGTCACTTCCTTGGCGGGACAGCCCATGTTGAAATCGATGATGTCGGCTCCTGCCCGCTCCGCCAGCTTCGCGCCCTTGGAAATCCATTCGGCTTCGCGTCCCACCAGCTGGATCACCATTAGGGGAAAGCCTTCGCCCACGGCGGCGCGGCGAACCACATCTGGCCGCCCCCTGGCAAAACTGTCGCAAGCCACCATTTCCGTCGCCACATAGGGCGCGCCTTGGCGCGAAGCTGCCTGGCGGAAAGGCAAGTCCGACACGCCGGTCATGGGCGCGATCAGCACCCGTCCCGGTATAGTTACATCGCCGATCCGAAGCCCGTTCATGGGCGGGGGGAATAGCGCTTTTTTCGGGGTTTTTCCAATAGTTAAGCCTTTCAGGCCTAGAAAAGGCCATGTTGCTTGCGCGTTTCAACCGGCTCCTGTCCCGCCATCTCGCGGTCAATTCCGCGCGACTCACGGCCGGTCGGCCGATCGCCAGCATCACCTTCGACGATTTTCCCAAATCGGCTTGGACCGAAGGAGGGCCGGTGCTGGCCCGTCATGGCGCGCGCGCCACTTATTATACATCGGGCTCTTTCTGCGGCCGCACGGTGGAAGGCCGGACCTTCTATGATCGCGACGATCTTCGGGCCTTGAAGGCAGCCGGGCATGAGATCGCCTGCCACAGCTTCGCGCATCAGCCGACGCCCGACCTGTCAGCGCAGCAACTGTCGCAGGATGCCGCGCACAACGCGGAATTCCTGAAGCCCTTTTTGAATGGCGGCCAAGCACAGAGCTACGCCTTCCCCTATGGCCTGGCGTCGCCGCGCACCAAGCGCTTTTTCGCGGAACGCTTCACCAATGTGCGTGGCGTCCATCCCCGGTTGAATAGCGGCCGTGCCGATCTGGCGCTGCTGAACGCGATGTCCATGGAGACCCGCTGCTGGGACGCCGCCGCAATCGGTCAGGCCATCACCCGCGCCCGGCATGACTACGCCTGGATCGTCTTTTACACCCATGGCGTTAGCGAGACGCCGGGCGAATATGACTCGACGCCAGCCATGCTGTCAGAGGTTCTGGGGCGGCTGGCCGAGGCGCGCATCGAAATCCTGCCGATGCGCGATGCGGTGAAAGCTGCTATCGGTTGAGACTATGAGCCAACAGATCGCCACTCGAAATACGTCGCGGACCTGGACCTTCTTTGAAGGCGCCTGGCATGAAGGCAATGTCGCCATCATGGGACCGCGTACCCAAGGCGCCTGGCTGGCGTCGGTGGTGTTCGATGGCGCCCGCGCTTTTGAAGGCGTCGCGCCCGATCTGGATCTGCATTGCAAGCGCGTCAACGACTCGGCCCGGTCCTTCAAATTGAAGCCGGTGGTCAGCGACGAGGAGTGGCTGGCGCTGGCGCTGGAAGGCGTCAAGAAATTCGACGGCAAGACGGCGCTCTATATCCGGCCGATGTATTGGGCGGATGCCGGGATTGGCGGCGGCGTGATGTTCGAACAGGACAGCACGCGCTGGTGTCTTTGCCTCTATGAAGCACCGATGGCCGAGCCCAAGGGCTCGTCCATCACGCTCTCGCGTCACCGCCGCCCCACCGCGGAAACCGCGCCGGTCGCCGCCAAGGCGGGCTGCCTTTATCCTAACAATGGTCATGCCTTGATGGAGGCAGCGGCCCGCGGCTTCGACAATTGCCTCTTGCGCGACATGCTGGGCAACATCGCCGAGCTGGCGAATGCCAATGTGATGATGGTGAAGGACGGCGTGGTATTCACGCCCGCCCCGAACGGCACCTTCCTGTCCGGCATCACCCGGGCGCGAGTGATCGGGCTTTTGCGCGGCGACGGGGTCACGGTGATCGAAAAGCCGCTCGCTTACGAAGATTTCCTGGATGCGGACGAGATTTTCTCGACGGGCAACTTCAACAAGGTCGCGCCCATGACGCGCATCGAGCAGCGCGACTTGCAGGTCGGCCCGATCACGCGGCGCGCCCGCAAGCTTTACTGGGATTTCGCGCATTCGCATTGAGCATCGGCCAGGAAGAGTGAGAGCCCGCTCGAGCGGGCGATCGGTTTTCCGTCCGGCCGTGCGACCAAAAGAAGACTAGGCGCGCTTCGCCTGATTGCGCATTCCCGACAGGGTCGAAACCGGCGTGATGCCTTCGCCATCAAATTTCACATGAATGATGGAAGGCTGGCCTGAAGCTTCTGCTTCACGGAACGCCGGCGCGAAATCCTCGGTCTTCTCCACCGTCGCACCGAAGCCGCCGAAGGCGCGGGCATAGGCCGCAAAGTCCGGATTGACCAATTCGGTGGCAATCACGCGGCCGGGATATTCCCGCTCCTGATGCATGCGGATGGTGCCATAGAGGCTGTTGTCGAACACCAGCACGATGATCGGCAGTTTGTACTGGACGGCGGTGGCGAATTCCTGGCCGTTCATCAGGAAATCGCCATCGCCATTGATGGAAATCACTTTGCGCGCCGGGTGCAGCAGCTGCATGGCCACCGCCGCCGGGACGCCATACCCCATGGAAGCGGAGATCGGCGCGATCTGAGTGCCGAAATGCCGGAAGCGGTAGAAACGGTGGATCCAAGAGGCGTAATTGCCCGCGCCGTTGCACAGAATGGCGTTGTCGGGAAGATTCTGGCGCAGCCAGATCATGATGGCGCTGAGATTGACGGCGCCAGGTTGCGGCACTGGCGTCTCTCCCCAAGCGAGATATTCCGCATGCGCCGTGGCGACTTGGTCGGCCCAGCGCGCCGGGCCGCGCCGCGAAAGTCCGGCCAGCGCCTCGGCAAAGCGGCATGGCGAGGCATGAATGGCAAGCGCGGGGCGATAGATTCGACCGAGCTCCTCGGCGCCCGGATAGACATGCACCAGCCTTGTCTGCGGCACGGGAATGTCGAAGAGCGTGTAGCCCTGGCTGGTGGTTTCGTTCAGCCGCGCGCCCGCCGCGATCACCAGATCGCTGCTCTTGACCCGCGCCAGCAATTTGGGATTGGGCGCCAGACCCAGATCGCCGGCATAGTTGGCGTGCAGCGGATGGAAAAGCGGGCTGCGGCGATAGGACGTCATCACCGGCATCTGGAAATTTTCCGCGAAGCGGACGATGTGGGCGCAGGCCTCCGGCGTCCAGCGGCTGCCGCCCAGAACCAGCAGAGGACGTTCCGCGCCCTCGATCATGTCCGCAAGCGCCGCCATGTCGGATGCGGCGGGCGCCGTCTCCAAGGCCTCGATGTAATGCATCTCGGCCAAGTTTGCTTTGCCGGTCAGCATGTCGCGCGGCAGTGCCAACAGCACGGGACCGGGCCGACCTGCCATGGCGGTTGAAAAGGCGCGGCCAACATATTCCGCCATGCGACTTGGCTCGCCGATCTCGGCAGTCCATTTGGTCATGCTGCCGAACACGGCGCGGTAGTCCAGCTCCTGGAAGGCGTCGCGTTCCTTGGAACGGCGCTCGACCTGGCCCACGAACAGGATCATGGGTGTGGAATCCTGTTGCGCGATATGAATGCCGCCCGACGCGTTGGTGGCGCCCGGTCCCCTTGTGACGAAACAGATGCCCGGCCTGCCGGCGGCCTTGCCATGGGCTTCCGCCATCATGGCGGCGCCGCCTTCATTGCGGCAGACGGTGACCTGGATGCCGCTGTCATAAAGCGCGTCCAACACGGCGAGATAGGATTCGCCGGGGACGCAGAAGACATGACTGACGCGCTGGGCGATCAATTGCTCGACCAGAACCTGCGCGGCGCTGGACGAAGTCTGGGTCTGGGGATTGGGATGCAGGTTCATCGAAAGAGGGCTTTTTCCGTATAGGCAAGGTCGTTGACGACCGGCGGGCGCGGTCCTTTGTAGAACCGGTCGTCACGGCCCGGCAAATAGCGAGTGAAGAGGGAGCGCGATTTTCCGTCCAACAGGAAGCCCAGCGCCTTGCTTTTCAGGAAATAGCGGCCAAGGGCGGGGCTGCAATAATCGAATTCGCCGCTGTCGCGGCAATAGATCAGCCCCATCACCGGCACTTTGCGGCCTCGCTTGCCCACCCATTCGCGCCTGAACACGAAGGGGAAGATGCCGTTCCCGGTGGTGCAGACGAGGCTGACGCAATTCCAGCGGCGATGGTCTTCCAGCAGCGCCCGTTCGGGAAGATCGGCCGGGATTGTCTGGCTGACGCGAGCGAACCGAAGGCCCAGAGAGGGCATCACCAGGCTCTGGCCGAACGTGTATTGCTTCCAATCCACCGCCTTCAGCGTGGGTCGCGTGTGTGCGGCGGGTGATGCGTTGAGATAGATGACGTGTTTGCGGTTTGTGGCGGTGGAGACCAGCAACAGCGAATGCGCCCGATGGGATCGAGCGACATACCAGGCGGAAACATTGGAGATGATGTCGTCGCCACGGCGCGAGGAAAGCGTGAGAAGCGCGCCGACAAGTCCGCCTGGTGTCTGCAAGGCGTAACCGAAGCGCGGCATGTCTTCGACCGGCTTCATCTCGGCAAAGCGCTTGAATCCGAGCGTCCAGAATTCGCGATTGGTGTTGGGGAATCCTTGCAGGTACAGGTCCACCAGCCCATCCAGATCGCTTTCCACAATCTGGCGGCATTTCACACGCTGTATCGCGGGAGCCTCGGGAGATACCGGCATGCCTTTCCTCGGCAGCTTTATCGTTTATTTCCAATTAGCGGAACGTTAAAGTTCCACATCTAGCTTGCACACTCCGGTCTTCTCTTAACGGGTTCGTGAACCTCATGACGAAGCTGCCGCGCGAATTGCGGGCGCGATTGAACCCGGGCGGCTCGGCTGTTCTCAGCGCGCGTAACAAGAGCATGGCTCTTGCCGCGCTCGTCACGGGCAATCCGTTGTCGGCCGATATGCCGGAGCTTGCTGGGGCGCGCGTACTTGTGCGTACCCGGGAGCAGCTTTCGGCGGCATTGGCGCTGATTGCGCTGGACGGCACCGCGGACCGCGTCGTGATCGCGCCGCCAGACCTTAAACCGGATTACATAAAAGACATCATTCAGCGAGCGGAACTGGACACGCTTGCGACAGATGGCGAGGCTGTGGACGGTCTTAAGACCGTGACCATTTCCACATCCTTGCGACCGAATATCAATCTGCCGCCACAGCGCGTCAGCGAGTGGGTGATGTTCACTTCGGGCACGACCGGCGCGCCCAAGATGGTGGCGCATACGCTTGAGGCGCTCACCGGCGCCATTAAGCCGGCGGCCGAGGGCATCGTCTGGGGCACTTTCTATGATATCCGCCGCTATGGCGGGTTGCAGATTTTCTTGCGCGCAGTTCTGGGCGACGCTTCGCTGATCCTGTCGGACACCGATGAGACGACTGCCGATTTTTTGGGGCGCCTCGGTCAGGGCGGCGTCACGCATTTGACCGGCACGCCGTCTCATTGGCGGCGGGCCTTGATGAGTCCGGCTATCGGGCGCGTCAACCCGAATTATGTGCGCCTGTCCGGCGAAATCGCCGATCAAGCCGTGCTGGACAATTTGAAGGAGCGTTTTCCGGCCGCCGCCATGGGCCATGCCTATGCCTCGACCGAAGCCGGCGTCGGCTTCGAAGTCACGGACGGGCGGGAAGGCTTTCCGGCATCTCTGGTGGGTGGCAACGGACCTGTAGAGATGCGGGTGGTGGAGGGCGTTCTGCAGATCCGCTCGTCGCGGACGGCGTCCCGCTTCATCGGAAGCGCCGAAACGCTGGTCGAGGATGGTTTCGTCGATACCGGCGATATGGTGGAGCTGCGCGGCGACCGCTATTATTTCGTGGGGCGGCGCGGCGGCATCATCAATGTGGGCGGCCTCAAGATCCATCCCGAGGAGGTCGAGGCTGTGATCAATCGGCATCCAGCCGTGCGTCTGTCGCGGGTAACGGGGCGCAAGAATCCCATCACAGGCGCCATCGTGGTGGCGGAGATCGTGTTGGATGGCGGGCGAGACGGCGCGGTGATCCAGGAAGAAGTCCTGCGCGAATGCCGCGCCAGCTTGAAGCCGTTCCAGGTGCCCGCTATGGTGCGGGTGGTTCCGAAGCTGGAATTGAGCGCCGGCGGAAAGCTGCTCCGCAATGCGTAATGTGCTGGTGACGGGTGGTTCGCGGGGTCTGGGCCTTGCCATCGCCAAAAAGCTGGTCGGCGATGGGTTTCGGGTACTGGCGTTGGCGCGCAAGCCTACCGACGAATTGAACGCTCTCATCGCCGCCGCGCCGGCCGGCGCGCTGCATTTCGTTCTTTTCGATCTCGCGCAGCTGGACCGGATCGCGGATCTGGTGCGCGACCTGAAAGCTGCGCACGGTCCCCTTTATGGACTGGTCAACAATGCCGGCCTGGGCACCGAAGGCGTCTTGAGCAACATGTCCGACGCGAAGATCGAATCCCTGATCCGCTTGAACGTCCATTCGCCGCTGATCCTGACCAAGGCAGTGATGCGCTCCATGATGGTGACGGGCGAGGGCCGCATCGTGAACATGGCCTCCATCATCGGCTTCACGGGCTATAGCGGCCTTAGCGTCTATGGCGCGACCAAGGCGGCGATGCTGGGCTTCACGCGGAGCCTGGCGCGCGAAGCGGGGCGGTTGGGCGTGACCGTGAACGCGGTGGCGCCCGGATTCGTCGATACCGAGATGACGGCGGGGCTGACGGGCGAGCAGCGCGACAGGATCGCATCGCGCAGCGCACTCAAGCGCCTGGCGGAGGCGGACGATGTCGCCAGCGCCGTCTCTTATCTGATGAGCGAAGCGGCCAAGAACATCACCGGCACGACCATCACGGTCGATGCGGGCAACACGGCCTGAAAGACATCAGAGGCGCAGAGCGCCCGAGCGGATGCGGGCGTGCAGCGCCTGATCCAGTATGACATAGCCATCGCCCAGATCGGCGTAGAGCGGATCGCGGATCTTCACGGCATCGAAGCCGTCGGACGCCAGCTCGCCTTTCTTCTGTTTGAACGTCTCCGTGGCGGCGAGGCTTTCCACCAGCCGTACAAAGATCGGCCGGGCATAGTCGGGAAGGCGGGTTTTCAGATGCGCTTTCAGTCCGGCAATGTCGAAATTCTCGCTCGTCTCCAGCGCCGCCATGCCGGCCTTGCCGTCCGCGCCGGGAACGGCCACGCCATAGACATTGGCGGCGTCGACGCCGGGATAGGCGGCGAGCGCCGCAGCAACTTCGGTGGTGGCGACGTTCTCGCCTTTCCAGCGGAACGTGTCGCCCAGCCGGTCCACGAAATAGAAGAAGCCCTGCGCATCCTGACGTATGAGATCGCCCGTGCGGACATAGGCATCGCCTTTTTCAAAGACGTCGCGCAGGATCTTCTTCGCCGTCGCGGCCTCGTCGCTATAACCCTCGAAGCGCGCCGCGCCGCCAGCGATGCGGCCGATGGCTTCGCCGGCCGCGCCGATTTCGACCTTCTCGCAGAAGCCGTCCGTATTTCTGAACGGCTCGCCGTCCGATCCGCGGCGGATAAGGGCGACGCCGAAGCGATGGCGCAGGAAAGGTGGAATGCGGCCGATTGCGCCCGGCTTTCCTTCCGCATTGTAGAGCGAGAAATTACCTTCGGTGGCGGCATAGAATTCCAGGATGCGGGGAATGCCAAAGCGCGTCTGGAACGCGTCCCACACATCCCCCGACAATCCGTTGCCGCACGCCAGCCTCAGATTGTGGGAGCGCGGTTCTCCGGGCGCCTTGAGGAGGTAGCGGCAGAGTTCGCCGATATATTGGAAAATGGTGGCGCCGCTGTCGGCGACATCATCCCAGAAAGCGCGCACCGAGAATTTCTCGCGCAGGATCACGGCGCCGCCTTTGAGAAGCACCGCGCCCGAAGCCACCACGCCGCCCACCGAGTGATACATGGGCAGGCAATTGTAGAGCCTGTCGCCAGCCTCGGCTTGCATCATGCCCGCGAACCAATGTGTCCACATCATGATGCGGTGATGGCTGACATAGGCCGCCTTGGGCAGGCCTGTGGTGCCCGAGGTGTAGATCAGAAGCGCCGGATCGCTGAGGCTCACATCGCGCTCTTCGGTCGCGGCAAGGGGACTGTCGGACTGGGCCAGGAGGGTGGGGGCGAGTTCGGCCTCATAGCGCCAGACCGCCGCCAGTGAATGGAATTCTGCGAGCCAAGGCGCCAGCGCCTCCGTCACGATAATGTGACGCGGATTTGCCACCTTCAAACAATGCGCCAGGGCAGCGCCGGTGAGGTTGGTGTTGATCAAGGCCGCGACGCCGCCGATCCGTGTTATCCCCAGCCAGAGGGCGAGATAATCGGCGCGATTTGGCATCAAAAGCGCCACGACCTCACCCTTGGCCAGATTTTGCGCCTTGGCCCAGCGGGCGACCCGGCGCGCGCGACCTGCGAGTTCCCTGTGGCTGAAGTCTTCGGCCGGGCTGAAAAGCGCGGGCGAGGCGCCAAAGCGCGCGCCCAGCGCATCCACCACGCGCGGAAAAATGCGCTGCGGTTGCGCGTCAATCGCCGCTGTCATCTCCAGCGCGGCGAGCCAGGCTTTGGAGGCGCCGCGATCGCTCGCAGGGGAAGAAAAAGCGGTCATGCTGTTTCAAAAAGGAACGGTTCCAGTATAAAATAAAACCTGTCCAACTGCCATCCTGTTAACGCCCTTGCGCAGTCGTCAGCAAGGTTCGTTAAACACCTCTGTCTTAGACTTGCGCCATATAAACAGGCTTGGGGCATGCGCGCCGAAACCATTGCTATTCATTGGGGTTTTGAGGCCGATCCCGCCACCAAGGCCGTCGCCGTGCCTATTTATCAGACGGCCGCCTATGCGTTCGACAGCGCTGATCACGGCGCGGCACTCTTCAATCTGGAAGTGGACGGCTTCCGCTATAGCCGCATCAACAATCCCACCGTCGCTGTACTGGAAAAACGCCTCGCCGCGCTCGAAGGCGGAGTCGCAGCGATCGCCGCCGCGTCCGGCCAGGCGGCCCTGTTCTATGCGCTCGCCAATGTCGCGGACGGCGGCGGCAACATCGTGTCCACCTCCCAGCTCTACGGCACCACGCATACGCTTCTGGCGCATCTTTTGCCGCGCTCCGGCATCCATGGGAAATTCGCCGATAGCGGCCAGGCGGCCGAAATGGCGAGCTTGATCGACGAAAACACCCGGGCTCTGTTCTGCGAGACGGTCGGCAATCCCGCTGGCAACATCTGCGACATCGGGGCCATCGCCAAAGTGGCGCATGATCGCGGCTTGCCGCTGATCGTGGACAATACGGTGGCGACGCCCATTCTGGAACGTCCGATCGAGCATGGCGCCGATGTGGTGGTGCATTCGCTCACCAAATTCCTGGGCGGTCATGGCTCGGCCATGGGCGGGGCGGTGGTGGATGGCGGCACCTTCGACTGGAAAGCGCACGCCAAACGCTTCCCGCAATTCACGCAGCCCGATGAATCCTATCACGGTCTGGTCTATGCCGATCATTATGGCCGTGCCGCTTTCACCGGCCGCATCCGCAGCGTGCATCAGCGCGCCACCGGCGCCATCCTGTCGCCGATGAGCGCCTTCATCATCCTGCAGGGTATCGAGACGGTGGCGTTGCGCATCGAGCGGCATGTCGAAAATGGCCGCGCCGTGGCGGACTATCTGCGCGGCGATCCCAATGTGGAATGGGTGCAATATGCCGGTTTTCCGGACAGTCCCTATCACAAGCTGGCGGCGAAATATCTGGATGGCAAAGTGCCGTCGCTTCTTACTTTCGGGGTCAAGGGCGGCTTCGAAGCCGGCAAGAACTTCTATGACGCACTGAAGCTGATCAAGCGGCTGGTCAATATCGGCGACGCCAAGACCTTGGCCTGCCATCCGGCTTCGACCACCCATCGCCAGATGACGCCGCAGGAGCAGATCAAGGCGGGTGTGGCGCCCGAAGCGATCCGGCTCTCCGTGGGCATCGAACATAAGGACGATATCATCGCCGACATCGCCCAGGCACTGGCGGCGGCGGCGAAACTTCAGAGCGGGCGCAAGGCGGGCTGATGTCGGGGCAGGGACGCGGCATCGAGAACTTCGCCTTCGGCTCGCGCGGCACCAAAGCGACGCTCCATATCGGGCTGGTCAACAACATGCCCGACGCGGCCATGCGCGCCACCGAGTTGCAGTTCGCGCGCCTTCTGAAGGATGCGGCAAACAATTACGATGTCAGGCTGCATCTTTTCGCCATGCCGGAAATCGCGCGCACCGACATGCAGCGTTCGCGCATGGAAGGTTTTTATGCCGACGTCGCCACGCTTCCCGCCGCCGGTATGGACGGGTTGATCATCACCGGCGCGGAGCCGCTGACGGATGCTTTGAACGATGAAACCTATTGGCCGGCGCTCACTCGGCTGATGGACTGGTCGGTTACGGGCACGGCCTCGACCTTGTTCTCCTGCTTGGCGGCGCATGCCGCGGTGCTGCATTTCGACAATATTCCCAGGCGGCCTCTCCCTAAGAAGATCAGCGGCGTCTTCGCCAGTATGCGCGCCACCGACGACCCCTTGCTCGCGGGACTACCGGCGCGCGGCGCCACACCGCATTCGCGCAAGAACGGGCTGTTGGAAAGCGATCTGACGGCCAAGAATTACCGCGTCCTGTCACGGCTCACCGACGGATCGGTCGATGCCTTTGCGCGTGACGGCAAGAGCCACCAGATCTTCTTCCAGGGTCATCCGGAATATGGCGCCGAAACCTTGGGCCGCGAATATCTGCGCGATGTGGGGCGGTTTCTCAGGAGCGAAGGACCGCGCCCGGTCATCCCGGAGAATTATTTCGATCGCGTCACCGAAAATGCGCTGCAGGGTCTCGCCGCCCGCGATGCCCGTATCGGCGAATATCACGACATCATCATGAGCGCTGTCCCGCTCCAATCCTGGCGCAGCTATACCCTCAAGCTCTTCGCCAACTGGATCGCCGGTATCGCGGCCGAGAAGCCGCGCCGCCGGGCACCGAAATCGGCGGCTAAATCGGCCTGACGTCAGGCACTCCTGCGGGACCTGCCTTAGACGCAAGGCTGACCCCAGGGTCTCGCACCCCGCGATTGTTCGTGCGATATAGCGGCAACATTACGGTTTTGTCGCAAATTGTCCCGGGCGGGGCCTTCACCCATGGGGGGGCCTCCATTAAATAGGGTGCTTCGGCGGGGGCCGGAAAGAATGATGGCAACGCTATTTGCTTGGGCAGGCTATCTTTTTGCCGGGCTTGCGCTTGTGGGCGCAGCCTATGCCCTGGCTGCCGCCTTTCTGGCTGGCCGCTTCATGCGCGGCCCGGGGCCGACGCCGTCGGCTTATCCGCCGGTGACGATCCTGAAGCCGCTCTATCTGGGCGAGCCTGGACTTTCCGACAATCTGGAAAGCTTCTTCGCCCAGGACTATCCCGGCGCGGTCCAGATCGTGTTCGGCGTGCATGACGAAACCGACCCCGCCGCAGATGTGGTGCGCAAGCTTCAGGCGCGTTATCCGCAGCGCGACACGATGATCGTGGTCGACGGTGCGCTGCATGGCTCCAACGCCAAGGTCTCCAACCTGATCAACATGCTGCCTGCGGCGCAGCACGACATTCTGGTTCTTTCCGACAGCGATATCGCGGTCGCGCCGCATTGGCTGCGCCATGTCACCGATGCGCTGGCCTCGCCGGGCGTGGGGCTGGTGACCTGTCTTTACACCGGTGAAACGGTGCTGGGCGAAAATCGTCTCTGGCCGACTTTGTCCGCCATGGGCACTTCCTATGATTTCCTGCCCAATGTGATGTTGGGCACCAGCCTTGGCCTGGCGGAACCCTGCATGGGATCCACCATCGCGCTGACGCGCACCATGCTGGACGAAATCGGCGGCTTCATGGCTTTTGCCGACTATCTGGCCGACGATTACGAAATCGGCCGCGCCGTGCGCGAGCGCGGCCATGCGCTCGCCATTCCCGCGATGGGCGTGCGTCACACCGCGTCTGAGACCAGCATGGGGGAATTGTTCCGGCATGAACTGCGCTGGACCCGCACCATCCGGACCCTCAATCCGCTGGGTCATCTTGGCACGGTCGTGACCTTCGGGTTCCCGATTGCGCTGATGGGCGCCTTGTTGCTGGATTTTTCCTTGTTCAGCCTCGCGGTCATAGCCATAACGGTGACGGCGCGGCTGTTCCTCAAGCGTCGCATCGATGGTATTTTCGGCACCCATGCGGGTCCCTTCTGGCTTTTGCCGGTGCGGGACCTTTTGAGTTTTGCAGTGTTCGTGGCCTCGCAATTCGGCGAGACGGTGCATTGGCGGGGTTCCCGCTTCGCCGTCGAGCCCAGCGGCGCCATGGCTCAATCCTGAAGGTTATTGCTCATGGTCATGAAATCGCTTTTCCTCCAGGCCCCGTCCTTCGACGGCTATGACGGCGGCGCCGGCGCCCGTTACCAGATGAAGCGCGAGGTGAAGTCCTTCTGGTTCCCCACCTGGCTCGCCCAGGCGGCGGCCATGGTGCCGGGTTCGCGCCTGATCGACGCGCCGCCGCACAATCTGTCCTTCAAGGATATCGAGGAAGACGTGAAGGCGCATGAGCTGATCGTCATCCACACCTCAACCCCCAGCTTCAAATCGGATTGCAAGACGGCGGCCATGATCCGCGCCATCAATCCCACCGCAAAGATCGGCTTCATCGGCGCCAAGGTGGCTGTCGAGCCGGTGGAAAGCATGGAAGCTTGTGCCGCGCTCGATTTCGTCGCCCGCAACGAATACGATTTCACCATCCAGGAACTGGCCAATGGCGCGGAATGGGCGACCATCAAAGGTCTGACTTACCGTGACGCCGCCCGTGAGATTCACACCAATCCCGAGCGCGAGATCCTGGTCGACATGGACAAGCTGCCGAGCGTTCTGCCTTTCTATAAGCAGCTCGACGTGAAGAAGTATTTTGGCGGCTATCTGCTGCACCCTTACATGTCCTGGTACACCGGCCGGGGCTGCAAATCGCGTTGCACTTTCTGCCTTTGGCCGCAAACCATCGGTGGTCACAAATATCGGTTCATGTCGATCGAGCGCGTGGTTCAGGACGTGAAGTACGTCAAAGAGAATTTCCCCGAAGTAAAGGAAATCTTCTTCGACGACGATACACTGACCGACAATCACGACCGCGTGGAAGAACTAGCCAAAGCGCTTGGTCCTTTGAAAGTCACCTGGTCGTGCAACGCCAAGGCCAATGTGCCGCGCAAGACGCTGGAAGTGATGAAGGCGAACGGCCTTCGCCTGCTTCTGGTCGGCTATGAATCCGGCAACCAGAAGATCCTGCACAACATCAAGAAGGGGCTTCTGGTCGAGGTCGCCAAGCGCTTCTCCAAGGATTGCCACGAGCTCGGCATCATCGTGCACGGCACCTTCATTCTGGGCCTGCCGGGCGAGACCCGCGAGACCATTCAGGAAACCCTGGCTTTCGCCAAGGAAGTCAATCCGCGCACCCTGCAGGTGTCGCTGGCCGCGCCCTATCCGGGCACCTTCCTCTACAAGCAGGCCAAGGAGAATGGCTGGTTCGCCTCGGATGTGGATCTGTTGACCGACGACGGCACCCAGATCGCGCCGCTCAATTATCCCCATCTCGGCCATACCGAGATTTTCAAGTCGGTGGAGGAGTTCTACAAGAAATTCTATTTCCGCCCCTCCAAGATTGCCGAGATCGTGGGCGAGATGCTGACCTCGCGCGACATGCTGGTTAGGCGCCTGCGCGAAGGCGTGGAATTCTTCCAGTTCCTGCGCAACCGCGAAGACATGATCGTTTCGTGACCGCATGGCCCGCAAAAGTGGGCACCGGTTTTGCGATAGGGCCATGCGGCGATAAGAAATGAGAAAGTTGATCGTCACGGCGGACGATTTTGGCGCCGCCTTGGAAGTCAACGAAGCGGTGGAGCGCGCTCATCGTCATGGCGTACTTACCGCCGCCAGCCTGATGGTGTCGGGCGCCGCCGCACATGACGCCGTGGCCAGGGCGCGGGCGATGCCATCGTTGCGGGTTGGCCTGCATCTGGTGCTGGTGGACGGCAAACCCATTCTGCCCGCGCGCACCGTGCCCGATCTGGTCGACGCCAATGGCTTTTTCCGCAATGACATGGCGCGAGCAGGCGCGTCGATGTTTTTCCGTCCCAAAGTGCGCGAGCAGTTGGCGGCAGAGATGGCAGCCCAGTTCGAGGCCTTCTCCGCCACGGGCCTCAAGCTCGATCACGTCAACGCGCACAAGCATTTTCATCTTCACCCCACCATCGCGGGCTTGATGGTCAAGCTGGCGAAAGTTCATGGCGTGAAAGGTGCACGCGTGCCGCTGGAGCCCCAGGCGCCGCTGGCACGGATCGAGGCGCGCAAGGGCAGCGCCACCGTGGCACTGACTGCGCCGTTCGCCCGGGCGCTGCGCTTCCGCTTCCGCCGCGCCGGCATGGCTGCGCCGGACCAGGTCTTCGGCCTGGCCTGGTCGGGAGCCATGACGCCGCAAAGATTCAAAGGCTTGATCGAAAATTTGCCGGAGGGCCTCACGGAGATCTATCTGCACCCGGCCATCGGCGCTTACCCAGGCTCCGCGCCCGGCTATGCCCATGAAGCGGAACTTGCGGCCCTGACCGATCCCGGCATGCCAGCCCTGATTGCCGGGCGCGACATTCGGCTTGGCGGCTTTTGCGACTTTCCGGTACAATGAGGCCCGGCGCGGTCCGGCTGGCCGCATGGAAATTCAACCACTTAGCGAGCGTTTGATGAGCAGCCCGGCCTTCGCCATACCCCCCGACCTGTCGCGCGACACCGGCATCTGGCCGGGCGACGGTCCCATCCGCGTCGGCAGCGATGAGCATAAGCGGCTGTTCTGCAAGACCCTGCTGGACACCTTCGACCCCTACAGGCCCGCCGTGCTGGACTGGCCGCGCCTGGGCGAGGAGGCGGAAAAGCGCATTACGTCGCTTCCCATCTGGGACATCGCGGTGCAGACGGAAAATCGCGCCGGCCTGAATGTCTGCACCTTTGCCGAAGGCGTGCCGGATCCGCTGTTACGCAAAGCCATCGAACTCAACGGTTTCGAGGAGCGCCGCCATCGCCATGTGCTGGCCAATCTGGTCGAGGCCTATGGCATCAACCTGGCGCCCGAGCCCGTGTATGAGCGCCCTAGGGATCCGGAATGGGCCTTCATGGTCACGGGCTATAGCGAGTGCATCGACAGCTTCTTTGCTTTCGGCCTGTTCAAGGCGGCCAAGGATACGGGTTACTTCCCGCCCGAGCTGGTCGACACTTTCGAGCCGGTGGTGAAGGAAGAGGGGCGGCACATCCTCTTCTTCGTCAACTGGATCGCCTGGCATCGCCACAACATGGCTTGGTGGCGGCGGCCCTATTTCGAACTCAAGGTGTTGGCGGTATGGCTGTTCCTGATCTGGGAGCGGATTGGCATCGCCTCCGACGTGGGCCATGGCCAGCAGGACAATAATTTCACCATGAACGGCGCCAGTCAGCTGGGCGCCGACATCAATGTGGGCGAGTTGCTCGCCATCTGCGTGTCGGAGAATGACCGGCGGCTCGCGCCGTACGACCAGCGGCTGAAGCGGCCCCGCTTCGTGCCTTTCATGGCGCGCCAAGCCCTTCGGGTCATGGCGGCGCTCAAGTTTATCGGACCCAAGAAGAAAGTCGCGGCATGAAAATCGGATCCATCGCGCATCGCGACACGTTCTGTCGCCATTTCATGCAGACCTATACCGAATTCGATCCCGACACCTTGCCGTGGCCGGACCTCGACGAAGCGGCGCTGGCGCGCCTGAAGTCGGTGCCTTTCTGGGAAGAGGTTTTCTATACCGAGCGCCGGGCCGGCGCGATCGTCGCCGCCTTCACCGAAACCGTTACCGATCCGGTCTTGAAGGAAGCCATCGCGACGCAAGGTTTCGAGGAAGCGCGTCACGCCAAGCTGATCCGCGTGATGATCGAGAAATATGGCATCGACGCCGCCGAACGGCCGCTGGAAGATGTCAGCGACAATGTCGAGACCCGCTTCAAGGATTTCGGCTTCGGCGAATGCATGGATTCCTTCCTGGGCTTTGGCGTTTTCAAGATCGCCATGCAGTCGGAATTCCTGCCCAAGGAGATGTTCCAGATTTTCGAAACCCTGATGTATGAGGAGACGCGCCACATCGTCTTCTTCGTCAACTGGATGGCCTATCACCAAGCGCAGAAGGGTTGGCTGGCGTCGGCGTTCCTGCCTTTGACCTCGTTCCGCTATTACATGCGCGCCTTGGGCCGCATGGTCGGCACCGCCAAGCGCGGCAAGGACTTGAACGACGGCAAGGAATTCACCGCCACCCAGGCCTCGGTGTTCCTGGACGGCTTCAATTTCCGCCGCTTTCTCGAGGATTGCTATTCCGAGAACCGGCGGCGGATGGGCGCGTTCGACGCGGAATTGCTGCGGCCCAGCTTTCTGCCGCAGCTGGCGGAGACGGCGCTGGGCGCGATGCGTCTGTGGAGCTTCCGCGCCAAGCCGCTGCCGGCCTGACTTGTTGGTGAGGACCTGGGCATGAAATGGGGCGTCGCCATTGCGCTGCTCGCGGGTCTTATCGCGGCGGTCTGGCTGGTCTGGGCGATCGGCTTTGGCGCGGTGGTCGCGGCCATCGCGCGCGCCGGCGTGGGCGGGCTGGCAATCCTCTGTCTTTATGCGCTGGTAGTGTTCGTGGTGCTGGCGGCAGCCTGGATATTCCTTCTGCCGCGCGCCGAGCGCCATGACGCGAAGGACTTTTACCTCGCCCGGCTGGTGCGCGATTCCATCGCCGAGATTTCGCCTTTTTCGCCGGTCGGCGGCATGGTGGCTGCGGCGAGACTGATGATCCTGCACGGGATGAACACAGGCTATGCCGCAGCCTCCGTTGCGGCGGACGCCACCACCGAGGCGATGGCGCAGGTGGCGTTTCTCGCTTTCGGCATCGCGCTGGGCGTGGCGCATTTCCGCGATCTCGCCAGCGCCGGGCCGCTCACCGAGGCGATGGTGGCGACCTTGCTGTTGGCAGTGCCGGGGATCGCGGCGTTGATCCTGTTGCAGAAAAAGGGCGCAGATTTCGCGCAGCGGCTGGCGGCACGCTTCTTCCCGCAGGTGAAAGGCGGCACCAGTTTCCGCGACGCCATTCACGATCTTTATGACGCGCCGGGGCGGCTGGCGGCGTCGGCCAGCCTGCATCTGCTGGCCTGGATCGGTTCGGGCGGCGGCACCTTCATCGCCTTCCGTCTGGTGGGCGGACAGATAAGCCTCGCCGACGCGCTGGCGCTTGAAGCATTGCTCTGTACCTTGCGCTCTATCGCCGCCTTTGTGCCGGCGGCCCTAGGCGTGCAGGAGGCGGGGTATGCCATGCTGGCGCCCTTGTTCGGCCTGCCGGCGGAGATGGGCCTGGCGGTATCGCTGTTGAAGCGGGCGCGGGAAATCGTGATAGGGATTCCGTCCCTCCTTTATTGGCAAGCCGTGGAAGGCCGCGCAGCGTTGGCCACGCCGGGGCAGGCCGATGGCTGATACCGTTCTGGTCACCGGTGCATCCGGCTTTGTCGGCGCCGCGGTGGCGCGCAAGGCGCTGGCGCGCGGCTTTAAGGTCAAGGTGCTGATGCGGCCCACCGCGAGCCACGCCAATATCGAAGGGCTGGACGTGGAGATCGTCGCCGGTGACATGCGCGATGTGCAATCCATGACGAAAGCGCTGCAAGATACACGCTATCTTTTCCATGTCGCGGCGGATTACCGGCTCTGGGCGCGCGACCCCTCCGAGATCGCTCGCAACAATTTCAATGGCGCCAAGGCCACCATGATGGGCGCCTTGAAAGCCGGCGTGGAGCGCGTGATCTATACGTCTTCGGTGGCGGCATTGAAGCCGGGTCATGGCGCAGCGGTGGACGAGACCTCGCGTCATTCGCCCGACAGCGTGATCGGCGCTTATAAGCTGAGCAAGCTTCTGGCCGAGCGCGAGGTCGAGCGCATGATCGCGGAAGAAGGCTTGGCCGCGGTGATCGTGGCGCCCTCCACCCCCATCGGCCCGCGCGACATCAAGCCCACACCCACCGGCCGCATCATCGTCGAGGCCGCCACCGGCCGTATGCCCGCCTTTGTCGATACTGGCCTCAATCTTGTGCATGTCGACGATGTGGCGGCGGGCCATTTCCTGGCGCTGGAGCGGGGCAAGATCGGCGAGAATTATATCCTGGGCGGTGAAGACGTGACTCTGGCCCAGATGTTGGCCGACATTGCGGTTCTGTCTGGCCGACGCGCACCCAAGGTGAAACTGCCTCGCGGCCCGTTGTTTCCGCTGGCTTTCGCGGCCGAAGCGATGGCGCAGATCACCGGCAAGGAGCCGATGCTCACCGCCGATGCGCTTCGCATGTCGCGCTATCAAATGTATTTTTCCTCGGCCAAGGCTAAGCGCGAGCTGGGTTATACCGCGCGGCCTTATGGCGAAGGCTTGAAAGACGCCCATGCCTGGTTCGGCGCCCACGGGTATCTTCGATGATCGCGGGCGCGCTGTTCGGCTTTCTGCCGCTCTTGATCTGGCTTTATCTGCTGTTGGCGCGGCGAGGCTTCTGGCTACTACGCGAGCGCGACACGCTGCCGGTGAGCGAGCCTTCGCACTGGCCCGCTGTGGTCGCTGTGGTGCCGGCCCGCAACGAAGCCGACGTCATCCAGCGCAGCATCGGTAGCCTGTTGGCGCAGGATTATCCGGGAGAGTTTCGGGTCCTGCTGGTGGACGACCAGTCCGACGACGGCACAGGCGATCTGGCGCGGGCTTTGAACGACAGTCGTCTCACGGTGATGACCGGCGGCGCGCGGCCTCCCGGCTGGACCGGCAAGCTCTGGGCGATGAGCCAAGGCGTAGCGGCCGCTGGCGCGCCGCAATTCCTGTGGTTCACCGATGCCGATATCGCGCACGCGCCCGATACGCTTCGTTCCCTGGTGGCTCGCGCCGAGAAGGATGGCCGCGTCCTGGTATCGCTGATGGCGCGGCTTTCTTGTCGTACCACCGCCGAACATTTCCTGATTCCGGCCTTTGTCTTCTTCTTCGACATGCTGTTTCCCTTCGGTGCCGCCAATGATCCCAAGAACAAGCTGGCGGCGGCGGCGGGCGGCTGCATGCTGGCGCGCCGCGACGCGCTGGAACGGGCGGGCGGCATCGAAGCCATTCGCCACAACATCATAGACGATTGCGCCTTGGCGCGGCTGATGAAGCGGCAAGGCCCGATCTGGCTGAGCTTGACGGACCGCTCGGTCAGCCTGAGGCCTTATGAACATATTTCCGATATCCGCCGGATGGTCGCGCGCTCGGCCTATGCTCAGCTCGACTATTCACCGCTGCTGTTGCTTCTCACTCTGATAGGACTTTTTGTGGTCTATATCGCTCCGGTCCTGGGGGCGCTGTTCGCCATGTATTATGTCCAGCTTGCGGCCTATCTCGCCTGGGCCATCATGGCGCTGATGTTTCAGCCCATCCTGCGTTTCTATCGCTTGTCGCCGCTATGGGGCATCGCGCTGCCCGTGATCGGCGCCTTCTATGCCGCCTTCACTTTGGATTCCGCCATTCAGCATTGGTCGGGCAAGGGCGGCATGTGGAAGGGGCGGGCTCAAGCCCAGGCCTCAAGCAGCGCAGCGGTAGGCCATAAAAAAAGCGCGGAAAAAGGCGCATGAGCCAGGCGAGCGCGCTCCAGTCCGGCAAGGGCCATCATGACGAGAATTTTCCCGTCGCGTCGTTTCTGATCGCGCCGCGCCACCGCCCACCGATCCTGGCCTTTTATCGCTTCGTGCGTTTTGCCGACGACATCGCCGACCATGCCACGGCCTTGCCCGCGGACAAACTCAGGCTACTGGAAGAGATGCGTGCGACGCTTGTTGGCGACAGCGATGCTTCACCCGAAGGTGTAGCGCTGCGCCGCTCCATCGAAGAGTATGGGCTCGATCCCCAACATGCGCTAGATCTGTTGGAAGCCTTTCGCCGCGACGTCACCAAGCTGCGCTATCGCGACTGGGACGATCTGATCGATTATTGCCGCTACTCCGCCATGCCGGTGGGCCGCTTCGTCCTCGATGTGCATGGCGAGAGCCGCAACACCTGGACCGCCAATGACGCGCTTTGCGCTGCCTTGCAGATCATCAACCACCTGCAGGACTGCGCCAAGGATTACCGCGATCTCAACCGGGTCTATGTCCCCGAAGACGCGCTCGCGGCGGAAGGCCTGTCCGTGACGGCGTTATCCGATAGCGCCGCCGGCCCCGCCCTCAAGCGTGCCCTGGCCGGTCTGGCCGCCCGCAATGCCGCGCTCCTGGCGCAGTCCCGCTCCTTCGCCGGGCAGATTCGCGACGGCAGGCTTGCCTTGGAAGTCGATCTCATTCAAACCCTCGCCGAAGATCTGAATGCCATGCTGAAAAGCCGCGATCCCCTGTCCGAGAATGTGCACCACTCCAAGATGGACGTGGTGGCGCTTTTCATGAAAAGGCTGCCCGGCTTTGCACTGTCCCGGATGACGCGGCGCAAATGAGCATGAGAGAAACTTTGCCGCCGTCACAGGCCGCCGCCGTCAAGAAAAAGGCGTCCGGCAGTTCCTTCTATCTCGCCATGCGGCTGATGCCCAAGCGCGAGCGCGACGCTATGTTCGCGATCTATGCATTTTGCCGCAAGGTGGACGACATCGCCGATGACGGCTTGGGTACCCGGCCGGAGCGGCATGAGAAGCTGGAAGCCTGGCGCTATGATCTGGACGCGCTCTATAGCGGCCAGTCGCCGCAGCGTGTGGCGTTTCTGGCGCCGGCGGTGGCCCAGTTCAGCCTGCGCAAGGAAGATTTCCTGACCATCCTGGACGGGATGGAGATGGATGTGGCCGAGGACATTGTCGCGCCCGATCTGGCGACCCTGGACCTCTATTGCGAGCGGGTGGCAAGCGCGGTGGGCCGGCTTTCCATCAAAGTGTTCGGGATGGAAGAGGAGCCTGGCTTTGATCTCGCTCATCATCTGGGTCGGGCCCTGCAACTCACCAACATCCTGCGCGACATCGACGAGGACGCCGATATCGGCCGCCTCTATCTGCCGCGCGAATATCTCTTCGCTGCCGGCTTCAAGTCGCTGGATCCCAAAATGGTCGTGTCGGATCCGCGCGTGGACGGGGTCTGCCGCGCTGTGGCCGCCATGGCGCACGAACATTACGACAAGGCTGCTGCCATTCTGGCGAGGAAGCCCAAGGGCCGCATCGCCACGCCGCGCTTGATGGGCGCGGTCTATGGCGAAATCCTGAAGGCAACGGAAGCGGTGGGCTTCAAGCCGCCGCGTCGCCGCGTGTCCTTGTCGCGCGGCAAGCTGTTGTCGTTGCTGCTGCGCTCGGGTCTTGGCTAAGTCATGGCAATGGAGAATTTCCCGGCGCGCAACGGCCAGCGGCGCGCCTATGTGATCGGTGCGGGCATTTCCGGTCTTGCCGCTGCAACCCGGCTTGCGGCGCAGGGCGTCGCGGTGACCTTGTACGAAGCGGCGGGCCAGGCCGGTGGACGTTGCCGCTCTTATTATGATGCCACGCTCGATCAGGTGATCGACAATGGCAATCATCTGGTGCTGTCGGGCAACGGCGCCATCGCGCGCTACCTGGAACGCACCGGCGCGCGCGGCGTGCTGGCAGGACCGCGCCGTGCCGTTTTGCCCTTCGTCGATGTGAAGTCGGATCAGTGCTGGGTGCTGCGATTGAATGGCGGCCCGATCCCCTGGTGGCTTTTCTCCAAGGGGCGCCGCGTGCCTGGCACTAAGCCCGCGGACTATGCGCCTTACGCCCGCATGATGTTCGCCACCCGCAAAGAAACCATCGCCGATGTCGCGCCCACCAAAGGCGCGGTGTGGGAAAGGTTGATGCGGCCCTTTCTTCTGGCGGTCTTGAACACCGAACCCGAAGCTGGTTCGGCGCAATTGGCGGGCCAGGTGATGCGCGAAACTTTGGCGCGGGGCGGTCGGGCCTGTCGCCCCCGGATCGCCACGCCGACGCTGGCCGCTGCTTTCATCGATCCGGCGCTGGCTTTCCTGGATAAGAAGGGCGCCAAGATCGAGATGGGCAAGCGCCTGCGGGCCCTGGCGACCGACACGCACAGGGTTCTGGCGCTGGAATTTCCTGATGCCACGGTGCCGGTTGGGGCGGGCGATATGGTGGTGCTGGCGGTGCCGCCCTGGGTGGCCAAGGATATGGTGCCCGATCTCACCGTGCCCACTGAATTCCGCGCCATCGTCAATGCCCATTTCCGTTTCACGCCGCCCAAAGGCTCGCCGTCCATCCTGGGCGTTATCAACGGCACGGCGGAATGGATATTCTCATTCGACGACCGCATTTCGGTCACGGTTTCTGGCGCGGAAGCCATCGTGGATCGCGACCGGGAAGAATTGGCGAAGCTATTCTGGCAGGACATCTGCCAGGCGCTCCGTATCGAAGCGGAAATGCCCCGCTGGCAGGTGGTGAAGGAGAAGCGCGCTACCTTTGCCGCTACCCCCGAACAGGACATGAAGCGGCCGCCGACGAAGACGGGGTGGCGCAATCTGGCGCTGGCAGGCGACTGGATCGACAACGCGCTGCCCGCCACGTTGGAGGGCTCGGTGCGTTCGGGCGATGCGGCGGCGGCTTTGGCGCTCAAGCGGCTGGCTCTATAGTCGGCGCCCATGAACCAGCTGGCTCCCGCCGATTTCGCCGACGTGGAAAGCGCCATCCGCGCCGCCACCGATGCCATTCTGGCTGAGCAGCGGCCCGACGGGCATTGGGTCTATGAATTGGAAGCTGATGCCACAATCCCGGCGGAGTATGTGCTGCTGGTGCATTATTTGGCCGAGACGCCGAACCTCGAGCTTGAGCGGAAGATCGGCGTCTATCTGCGCCGTATCCAAGGCGCGCATGGCGGCTGGCCGCTCTATCACGAAGGCGCCTTCGACATCTCGGCGACGGTGAAGGCCTATTTCGCGCTGAAGATGATCGGCGACGATATCGGCGCGCCGCACATGGCGAAGGCGCGCGAGGCGATCAAGGCGCGAGGCGGTGCCATCAAGGCCAATGTCTTCACCCGCATCCTACTGGCGCTTTATGGCGAGACCAGTTGGTCCAATGTCCCAACCGTCCCGGTGGAACTGATCTTGCTGCCGCGCTGGTTTCCCATCCATCTCGCCAAGATGAGCTATTGGGCGCGCACCGTCATCGTGCCGTTGCTCGTGCTGGCGGCCAGGCGGCCGCTGGCCAGGAATCCTCGTGGCGTGCATGTGCCCGAGCTTTTCGTGCCGGGCGTTCCCGCCGCAAGCCCGCGCGCGCCGCATCAAAGCGCCGGCTGGTCGGCTTTTTTTGGAGCGCTGGATTGGTGCCTGAAACAGTTCGAACCTTTCTGGCCCAAGGCTCTTCGCGCACGGGCGATTGAAAGATGCCGGAGCTGGACGACGGAACGCCTCAATGGCGAAGACGGGTTGGGCGCGATCTATCCCGCCATGGCCAACAGCGTGATGATGTATGATGTGCTGGGTTGTCCGCCCACGCATCGCGACCGCGCCATCGCGCGCCTTTCGGTTGAGAAGCTGCTGGTGGTCAAGGACCACGAAGCCTATTGCCAGCCCTGCGTTTCGCCGGTGTGGGACACGGCGCTGGTGGCCCATGCCCTGATGGAAACCAAAGATGCAAAAGCGGAAGCTGCCGCTGCGCGCGCCCTGGAATGGCTAGCGCCGCTCCAGGTGCTGGAGGTCAAGGGCGACTGGGCGGAGGAGAAACCCGACGTGCGGCCGGGCGGCTGGGCTTTTCAATATCGCAACGACCATTATCCCGATCTGGACGACACAGCCGTGGTGGTGATGGCGATGGACCGCGCCGCCAAGGCGGGCATTTCACCGCAATATAAAAATGAGATCGCGCGCGGAGCGGAATGGGTCGACGGCTTGCAAAGCCGCAATGGCGGCTGGGGCGCCTTCGATGCCGACAACAGCTATTACTATCTCAACAACATCCCTTTCGCCGATCATGGCGCGCTGCTGGATCCGCCGACCGAGGACGTTTCAGGCCGATGCGTGGGCATGATCGCGCAACTGGGCGGCGACAAGGCGCGGCTGGAGGCGGGCGTCGCCTATCTGCGCAAGACCCAGCTGGCGGACGGTTCCTGGTTCGGGCGCTGGGGTGTGAATTACATCTATGGCACCTGGTCGGCGCTGGCTGGGCTGAATGGCGCGGGTTTGCCACCGGACGACGAGGCCATGCGCCGCGCCGTGAATTGGCTGGCCCAGATCCAGAATCCGGATGGCGGCTGGGGTGAGAATTGCGACAGCTATAAGCTGGATTACAAGGGCTACGAGCCCGCCCCTTCGACGGCTTCACAGACCGCCTGGGCATTGCTTGGCTTGATAGCAGCGGGCGAAGTGGACCATCCCGCTATGGCGCGAGGCATCGCCTATTTGAAGCGCACCCAGGAAGCGGACGGTTTGTGGAGCCAGCCGCACTATACCGGCGGCGGTTTCCCCCGCGTGTTCTATCTCAATTATCACGGCTATCCGAAATTCTTCCCGCTTTGGGCATTGGCGCGTTACCGCAATCTCAAGACGGGCAATTCCCGTCGCGTGGAGGTTGGATTGTGATCGGGCAAGGCACGTGACGATCCTGGCGATCACCGGTCTCAAGCGCGAAGCCGAGATTGCTGGCGGCGACGGCGTGGTGGCGGTGGCGGGTGGCGGCGATGCCAAAGGGCTTGCGGAAAAGCTCGATGCCCTCCACGGCGACATCAGGGGCGTGATCTCGTTCGGGCTGGCCGGAGGACTGTCGCCGCTGCTTAAGTTTGGCGAGGCAGTGATTGCCGATCAGGTGATTTCGGGCAGCGAACAGTGGCGGTGTGATGAACGCTGGCGTGTGGCGCTGGCGGCCAAACTTTCCGCCGCGCATCAGGGTCCGATTGCCGCCAGCAGCACAATCTTGGAAAATGCCGAAAACAAGGCCGCACTGTTTGCTGCAACCGGTGCATTAGCTGTGGATATGGAAAGCGCCGTGGCGGCCCGCTTTGCCGCTGCGCGCGAACTGCCCTTTGCCGTACTACGCGTGATTTCCGACGATGCCCGGCACGTCTTGCCGCCGGCGGTGCTGGTGGCGATGAAGCCCGATGGCGGTATCGCGATCGGCCGCGTGCTGGGTTCGTTGCTGCGTCATCCCTTGCAGACGCCCAACCTGATCCGCATGGCGCGGACCTCAGGCAAGGCGTTCAAGGAATTACTCCGCTGCCGCGGCCTCTGTGGTGTTGGACTTGCCGGACTTGATCTCTGACATCTTGTGCTCGACATGGCGGGAGAAGACGAACTCCGCCGGCCGCTGATGTGACAGATCGATATCGGGCGCCATCGGACCGTCGGTCTTCACGCCGCGCATCAGGATGGGCAGCATCTTGAACGGATGTTTGATGGCGTCGGTGGCGGCGGTGCCTTCGAAGCCGCAATGCACCATGCAGTTGGCGCATTTCTCATATTTGCCGACCCCATATTTCTCCCACTCAGTGCCTTCCATCAACTCCTTGAAGGTCTTCACATAGCCTTCGCCTAGCAGGTAGCAGGGCTTCTGCCAGCCGAATACGGTCAAGAGCGGCATGGACCATGGCGTGCATTCGTAAGTTTGATTGCCCGCCAGGAAGTCCATGAACAGCGATGAATTGGTGAAGTCCCAATTCTTGCCGCCATTGCCGCGCGCCAGGATGTCCCGGAACATCTGCTTGGTGCGCTCGCGATTGAGGAAATGCTGCTGGTCGGGCGCGCGCTCATAGGCATAGCCGGGCGACACGGTGATGCCGTCCAGGCCCATGTCCATCATCTCGTCGAAGAAGCGAGCCGTGCGTTCCGGATCGGCGCCGTCGAACAAGGTGCAATTGATCTGGGTGCGGAAGCCTTTGCTCTTGGCGAGCTTGATGGCGGCGACGGCCTTCTCATAAGTACCGTCCAGGCAGACCGATTTGTCGTGCATCGCCTTGTCGCCGTCCAGATGGATCGACCAGGTGAAGTTGGGATCGGGCTTGTACTGGTCGATCTTCTTGGCGAGCAAGAGTGCGTTGGTGCACAGGATCACGAATTTGTCGCGCTCCAGGAAACCTTGGACGATCTTGGGCATGTCGCGATGGAGCAGGGGCTCGCCGCCCGCAATGGAGACGGCGGGCGCGCCGCATTCGTCGATCGCGTCCATGCATTGCTGCACCGACAGGCGCTGGTTCAGGATCTCGTCCGGATAATCGATCTTGCCGCAACCGGCGCAGGCCAGGTTGCAGCGGAACAGCGGTTCCAGCATCAGGACCAGCGGATATTTGCCGCCGGAAAAATGCTTCTTCATCACATAGGCGCCGATCTTGGCAGCCTGTTTCAGCGGAAGACCCATGTCATGCCCTCAATTCGGCTGGCAGGCGGAACTCGATATGTTCCTTCTTGCCGTCCATCTGTTCGACTTTGACGTCCTCGATCTCGGATAGCGCCTCGATCACATGGCGTACCAATTCTTCCGGCGCGGAGGCGCCCGCGGTCAGTCCCACTACGTCCTTGCCGCGTACCCATTCCGCTTTCAGTTCGCTGCCATCGGCGATGAGATAGGAGGGAATGCCCTCTTCGATGCCGATTTCGCGCAGGCGGTTGGAGTTGGAGCTGTTCTTGGCGCCCACCACTAGGATCACGTCGGCCACCTTGGCCAACTCGCGCACGGACGTCTGGCGGTTCTGAGTGGCGTAGCAGATGTCGGATGTCTCAGGCCCCACGATGTCGCTGAAACGCTTCTTCAGCGCCACGATGATACCCTTGGTGTCGTCGATCGAAAGCGTGGTCTGGGTGATATAGGCGACGGGGTGATCGATGGGCACGGGAAGCATTTCGACATCGGCTTCCGACTGCACCAGATGCACCGGCGCGCCGACCTGGCCCATGGTGCCTTCCACCTCGGGATGGCCGGCATGACCGATCAGGATCAAGGTGCGGCCATGCGCGACATAGCGCTTGCCTTGATTGTGCACTTTGGAAACCAGCGGGCAGGTGGCATCCAACACGGGCAGCCCCCGCGCCGCCGCCGTCTGCACCACCGATTGCGGCACGCCATGGGCGCTGAACACCGTCACAGCGCCTTCGGGCACTTCGTCCAGTTCCTCGACAAAGCGAGCGCCCTTGCTCTTCAGGGTATCGACCACATGCTTGTTGTGGACGATCTCATGGCGCACATAGACGGGCTCGCCATATTTATCGAGCGCCTTTTCCACGATATCGATGGCGCGCACCACACCCGCGCAGAAGCCGCGTGGTTGGGCAAGAATGACTCGCATTTTATTCCTTTGGCGCCGCGGGCCATGCCCCGGCTTTGATCGCAACGCAGCAAACCACAGTTTCCCGCATCAAGACCCTGGAAACAACCCCTCGGAATGCAGGGCTGAACCCCTTATTTCCGTTGCCTTTCCGGGTTCTGGCGGACCAGATTGTCGCATCCCGGCCTGAAGGCTGGATTTGACGGGCCAAGCCAGCCATAGGGCAGCAAACGGGGCAAATGGACATGACAAACGACTTTGACAAGGCCGCCTTGCCGCGCGCCATCGCGGCCAGCGCCGCCGCCGTCGATTCGGTGCTGGAGACGGTCTTGCCCAAACCGCATGACCGCCAAGGCCGGGTCCAAGAGGCGATGCGATACGCCACCTTCGCCGGCGGCAAGCGGCTGCGTCCCTTCCTGGTGCTGCATTCGGCACGGCTGTTCGGGGTCGATGACGCTTTCAGCCTTCGTGTCGGGTCGGCTATCGAAGTGCTGCACACCTATTCGCTGGTGCATGACGATCTGCCGTGCATGGATGACGATGACTTAAGGCGCGGACGTCCCACCACCCACATCGCCTTTGACGAGATGACGGCGGTGCTTGCAGGCGACGCACTTCTCACCATCGCCTTTGAAATTCTGGCCGATGCCAAAACCCATCCCGATGCCGATGTGCGCGTGGCGCTGGTGGCGCGGCTGGCGGAAGCGGCCGGTCATGACGGCATGATCGGTGGCCAAATGATCGACATGTTGGCGGAGCAAAGTTTCGGGCTGGAGGATGTGATCAATCTGCAGCGGCTGAAAACTGGCCAGCTGTTCGAATTTTCCTGCGAGGCCGGGCCTATTCTGGGGCGCGCCTCGGGGGAGGATCGCGCCCGCCTGCGCGCCTACGCCCGCGAAATGGGTTTGGTGTTCCAGATCACCGATGATCTTCTGGACGTGACCTCCACGGCGGAAAAGACCGGCAAGGCGGTGGGTAAGGATGCCGACATGGGCAAAGCCACTTTGGTAACCTTGTTGGGGGTCGAAGGCGCCCGGACCGAGGCCGAAAAAAGAGCCCGTGCCGCTATTGCGGCGCTGGGCCCGCATGCCCAAAAATCGCCCGAACTGTCCGGTCTGCCGCTCTTTTTGCTGAACCGCGAAAGCTAAAGGCGGTCCCGCCGGTTTTTCACCGAAATTTTGCCCGGATGGCGCAGCATATTGGGGCGTTCGTGCGTTTCCGGGCGTGAAGCGCGCCATACTGATGAGGCATTGATGATCAACCGTATCGTGCAGGCAATTTCCCTCTCGCTTCTGATTCTTGGGGCTGCCATACCCGCTCGCGCCGCGGGCGACGATCCGGCCGCTGCCACGGTGCAGGGGTTCTATGACGCGCTGGTCGCCAGCATGAAGTCCGGCGGCACCACCAAAAGCCGCTATGAGAAGCTGAAACCGGCTGTGGAAAAGGCGTTTGATATTCCCGGCATGACGGCGCTGTCCGTAGGCCCCAGTTGGTCGTCGACTTCGCCTGCCGATCAGAAAGCGCTGACCGATGCCTTCGAGCGCATGACCATCGCCAACTATGCCCGCAATTTCGACTCCTATAGCGGTGAGAAGTTCACGGTTGATCCGGCCGTCATGGATCGCGGCTCGGACAAGCTGGTCAAGAGCACGCTCAAGCCTTCCAGCGGCGACGCCGTCCCCTTCAACTATCGCCTGCATCAAGCCGATGGCGGCTGGAAGATCGTGGACATTTATCTCAACGGCAATATCAGCCAGCTAGCGCAGAAGCGTTCGGACTTTGGCGCGACTCTCCAAGCGTCTGGTCCGGAAGGGTTAGCCAAAAAGATAAACGCGCTGGCCGACCAAACTTTGGGCTAACCCTTCCTGCTTTTGTTGACCCCTCTGCCTTCGCACGCCCGAGGGCGTGC